>Ga0214921_10000684_pt1 | contig 60979 bp, 51 predicted proteins | sample LL1505_MetaG_FD_177992 | JGI IMG/M metagenome (GOLD analysis project Ga0214921, IMG submission 177992) | Freshwater microbial communities from Lake Lanier, Atlanta, Georgia, United States - LL-1505 | ecosystem: Environmental > Aquatic > Freshwater > Lake | place: USA: Georgia | collected...
GGTTTTCTTCCGTTTTTAAGATTATTGTTATTCATATTCGCGCCACCAAAAGAGTCGCGATTGACGATGAGATTTAACCACTCTTCAAAGTATTCTACAACTAAAGCATTCTTATCGACGATGAATTGTAGAGTAAAATCTCCGACGTTTACACCATATGCCACGTTCTCGACTGGGCCAAATCCATATCTTCGAATGTTTTGTTCTTGTAAAAGATTCACAGAAGGAAGAACCACGTTATCGCATCTCATCGTAAGAAGCGAGTCGAGATTCTGAGCACTAAATTTTGATCTTGTCCATATCATCGGAGCAAAGACTACTAAGAAGCTGTGAGTAGGCAGTACACTGTCGGCGCCAGAAACTTCGGCCCTAAATCGACCGATATTAAATGTTCCAGCTGTACGCGCACCAGTACTAAAAGCAGAATCAGAAGTTCTAGCTTTAGATATATTAGTAAGATTACCTTCAGAATCTCTTTCGAATAATTCTAAATTAGTATTAACACCTTCTCCTCTTAAACGCTCATCAATTACTGTTTTTGGAGCAGCTGTTGCTGCAACTCCTTGTGCACCGGTTGCAGTTCCCGCCGCGCCAGAAGAACGCTTATCTACTTCTTGGCGTGGAGGTAAAATAGGCAAAACATTAGTACTTGTGTTTATAGAACCAAGTTTACGTGTTTGAATAAAACCTCGAGCAGCTTCATCTGTAATTCGCTGCGGAGGATTTACGCCGTCATTAAGTTCAAAGAATCCGACAGTTTTCCCTCCGCCGACTCCGCGTGTAGCGACATATCTTACCTGAGGATTTTCAGGACTGACAGGAGCTGTCTTGCTTTTACCAAAAATTGTGCCGCTTTGTATTTGCTGCGGAGCCTTTGTAGTAAAATCAAATTCTTGTTTACTTCCTGACATTACTTAGTAACTCCTAGCATTCTTTTCGTGTCCATCCAAACTTGATTCTTTCTTGCTTTGACGAAACGTTCTGTTGGTAAGAAGAGCGCGATATCCCATTCCGATGGATAAACGTACATAAACTTTGACTGTACGTGCGAAGTCAAGTAGTGTTTAATGCATGGAGCATACCATCTTAGCTTTGCGGCCTGTGTCATGAGTTCGTAGCTAAGTTTGAGGCGAGTCGACTCGTCGTAACGAGTGTTGTTTGCAAAGTCATATAAGCCGTCCATCAACTTCGCTCTGAGTTGCAACGGCAAGTAGTGTAAGTTGAGTCCCATAAATCCTCCTTTGACTTTCTTATATGGAAAGATCAAAGGAAATCTGTCGTAATATGGAAGCTCTTCTTTGTGTTTTGGATCATAGTAGAACATGTACATCGAGCCGAGCAGAGGCTGAGTAGTCATCCGCGTCGTATCACCCTTCATCATCTCACGCTCATTGATACGATTCATTTTACCGGCAGTATCTCTGAACCATTCACGCGCAGAGTTCGTGCGTGCAGGAATCTGTCCTGAACGAACACCTTGTGTGATGATAGTATCAAATACGATTGCCATTAAAACTTAATTCCTAATTCTTTTTCGGTGAGTATCTCGAACTTCCAAGCACGGTCATTGCAGTACACTGCAGCTGCTCTCCACTTGGCTTCGTTGACACCCCATGTCATGACTTCATTAATATAACGCTTATTAGGCTTATTTATCACTACTGGAGGCCGCGTCTGCGCATGAGGTTTTATTTCAACCACTACAGTATCGATCTTGCCTTCTGGTGTTTTCTTCTTGACAATGAAGTCTGGAAAGTATCGATGTACTCGATTGTCGATAGGAGAACGATACGGGATGACGAGTTCTTCACTTCCCCATTGCACGACATTCGGATGAGAATCTAAGTACATCATGAACTTTAATTCCCATCGACTACGATATACGATATTGTTCGAATCCCCAAGATACTTCTTCGTATTCTTTGGTCGAAACTTTCCCTGATAAGCCATGATTCTATTTATAAATAAGATGATAGCCTTTTAATTTGAGAGATAACATGGCCGGAAGAGATAATCGACTAGTAAATTTAGATAGTCTTAAGAGAGACGCGGGTGGTCTGTTAAACAGAGCCGTGAAGAATTTTACTAATAAACTCGAAGACAAACTTGAAAACGCAGTCGAGGATCTTTTTGCTAAAGCATTAAAGAAGGTAGGATTTTCTGATAGACTTGCGTCAGAGCTTTCGGCACGATTCGGAGATTCTTTAACTGCTGGACTCGAAGACAAGTATTTCCAAACTTTTACGAGCGAGATGAAGCGCGCTTCTTGTGCCGACATTCGTAACAACTTCAATCCGCAGAACGGTAATCTTATCGGAGCTTCTCCTAACGCTGAAACATATGTCGATGCTATTCAAAGAGCTTCGAATAAGATCGATGTCGATAACGTGCCTACGATACAGTTTCCTGATCATATCAGTGAGAAGTATTACATGGCATTTAAGTTTAAGAGATATCAACGACCTTCTCCTCAAACTGCAGCAACACTTAATTTTGTGCAAGCGTTTGCTCTTCCTTTGCCGAAAGGAATAAGAGAAAGTTTCGATATTGAAGTTGGCCAAGAATCACAGGGCTTGGCAGGTGGTATTGCGGATGCTGCTCAATTATATTTGGCTTCTTCGGATGGTGCAGGTAAAACTCAAGCATTAAAAAATGCCGCAGCCGCTCTAGCTTATGGTCAATTGGTGCAAGCAGCCGAAAAGATAGGTGGTAGCACGATAGGCCAAGCAGTCGGTGCTGTTCCAAATCCTCACATTCAAGCGCTGTTTAGTGGTGTTCCTCTTCGTACACATCGATTCGAATGGACTTTTGCACCTCGAAATGAGAAAGAAAGCCAGCAGCTGATGGATCTGCTAAAAGCTATGAAAGCTTATGCGCTACCATCATACAGTAGCTTAGGTACTGCTGCGTTAGCTTATCCGTTCTTATGCCAACCGGAACTGAAGATTGCCGGCAGTGCACAGTTAATTAAATTCCAACCGTGTTTGATCCAATCAATTGAACTTAACTATTCTCCTCAAGGAATTCCTGCATTCTTCGAAGGCACAAGCCATCCTGCGTTTATCGAAGTTTCAATCTCAATGCTTGAAACTCAAATTCAAACATCACGAGATTACGGAAGAGAAGGCGGTGATCGTCTTAGCGCAACGTGGGAAACACTGAAAGATCAGTTACAAAAAGGCCTTGATAAGGCTGAGATACCTTTCAATATCGATGAAAAGATGAACGAAGGAACAGACGCCATAAGAAACGCTTTAAACTAAGAGGAAACTAAGATGGCAAGATATTTTGATAGATTTCCTATTGTAGACTATGATGGAAGCGTTGCCAAGAACATCTTGGCACGAGTAGACTTTACTGAAAAGACGAAGAGAGATATTTACTCTACCTTCCAATTTACGCTTGAAGAAGGCTTCGAGAGACCAGATCTTTTGTCTTATAACTATTATGGATCTTCGAAGTTTGACTGGATGATCTATCTTACGAATAACATCGTGGATCCTTATTATGACTATTATAAGTCTGCTGACGATTTTAAAAATTATATGGAAACAAAGTATGGATCCAATTCTAATGCTCGATCGATTACTCTCTTCTATCGATTAAACTGGCACGAAGACGAAAGACTTATCACTATTCAGCAGTATGAATCTCTTGCTGCAGATGAAATTTCCAATGCTAGAAAATATTGGAAGCCAAAGCTTACAAATACTGGAGCAGTAATCGGCTACGAAAGAATCAAAGAAGAGTGGACAGTATCTACAAATAAAGTATTATCATTGTCTCTGACTGTTACCCCAACTGGATTCGAAGTTGGAGACAGAGTATCTCAGACGAGTACTGGAGCATTTGCTACCATCGACTACATTGATCTTGAAAATAATCGCCTGACTGTAAAACATGTAAATGGGACTTTTGCCGTAAGTGCAGCCGAAGGAATAAGTGAAATCACAGTATTAAGTCAAAATATACCAGAAGCCGAAGCCGAATATTGGTATGCAGTAAACGCATATGACGACGAGAAAGAAGCAAACGAACTCAAAAGAAATGTAGTTGTGTTAAAGTCTTCTTATTTGGCAGAAGTAGAAAAACAATTCATTCAACAAATAAGCACATAATATGACTTCGATTAGAGACGGACAGTTTAAACTCAACGAGTTTTTAATGATTGATGCCACAGCTAAAACTGTTGATTGTGGCAAAGCACTCGATTTGACTCCTGTCTGTGTGCAAGCAAACATATATGAATCTGTACTTAATCCGACAGTGCTCGCAGAGTTTGAATTCTATGATGCAAAGGGAATGTTCAATCACTTTGTTTTCACAGATAAAAGAATTGTAATTGATTTTACAACGGACGAAGAGAATCCAAAGTCTTCTATTCGATACGAGCTTTATATCGTAGCAGTTGACTCTGTTATTCCTACTAACGATGACAAAGCTGTTGTCTATAAGCTTTCGTGCGTGACATATGAAGTATGGAAATCAGCCACTATTCGTAACTTACCGCTTGTCAGAAAAAAGATAGAATGTGAAAAGATGGTGAAAGCATATCTGCAAGCCATCGATTCTGCCAAGCCGTTGTTCGCCGAAAAAACGCGTGGACTACATGCTTTCAACTTTACTGAAAAGACTCCGATCGAGTGTATCGATCAGATTCGATTAGAATATGCCATGTCTCAAGAATTCCAAGGACATGCATTTTACTTCTTTGAGAATAAGTACGGCTTTGTTTTTAAGAGCATGGAAATGTTAATCAAAGAAGGCAAAGAGAATATCGGCGATAAGTGTTTCATGCAATCTGGATTAACAAATTTGAACGTATCTGGTTCAAAGTGGAGAAACATTCTAGCTACGAAGCTCATTCAAAACGGTAATCAAGGCATTGCCAGAAGAATTGGTGCAGGAAGCAATTTAGTCAAGCTGAAGAACAGTGTTACTGGAGAAATTGTTAATTTCCAAACTAACCCAAAAAACTTAGAATTTGAGACTCTGAATGAAAAATCTGTTTCTTCAAGTCTCAGAACTCAAGATGAAATAGGTAAAGACGAAGGAAACATTCAGATTGTTCCTTTTGATCCAAGAACAGAAAACGCAGAGCGAGCCGAAAAGAAAAACCAACTACCATATTATATGGCGCATTTCTTAACTACAATTACTCACATTACAATCTATGGTGACAGTGCTATTTCTGCTGGTGATGTCATTAAATGCCAATTTCCTGAACCGAGCGGTATTACAAGAGGAGAAACATCTCCGATTAACGAAGACAGCACGATGACAACCGGTAATTACATCATTACGAAGTGCCGACATATTCTGACTTTCAACGAAAAAGCAGAGTACATGCAAGCTTTCGAGCTTGTGAAAGATGGCATCGGTGGATTGCCGCAAACACATACAAACTGAGGATGATAGATGCAAAACCTAAGAGTTTTTGAAGGCATAGTAGCTGAAGATCCAACTTCGGATCTGGGATTAGAAGCCGATGAACCACAAACAGGCAGAGTATTAGTCAGAGAAATCTTAGGACATTCCGACAGAGTGAGTTCCGAAGATCTTTTGCCGGCTTACATTATGATGCCTACTAATAGCGCAGGCGTTTCAGGAATTGGATTGAGCCCGACAGGTCTTCTAAAGGGATCTCGTGTCATGTGCATGGAACTCCCTGGGCAAGCAGCCGTGTATATTTTTGGAGTATTAAATTATGCTCCTGAAGATAACCATAGCGTATCATCTTATGCTCGAGGTCAAGGCGAACCAGAAGAAAAAACGCGCAATCGTATTAAAAAGAGTGACGGCTTTGATATTGAGCCGGCATCGAAATACAAAGCGAAATATCCTTATAATAGTACTATGACTACTCGTAGTGGCCATATCTTAGAGTTCGATGATACTCCAGGTTCAGAACGCGTACAGGTTTATCATAAGTCTGGATCTTATCTCGAGATTTTGCCAGATGGTACGATTGTGACAAAGTCGGTAAAAGATTATGTTCAATTGGCAACTGGTAATATGACAATCTTCAATGTCGGAGACGAGAAGGGCGATAAGAATATCGAGATTACTTGTAACCAAGGTAAGATTATTATCACTGCCCAATCAGATGTCGACATCTATGCAAATGAAGGCAATGTAGGAATCTATGCAAACAATGGTAGCGTACAGGTTGTATCACAATCGGGCGCGGTGGATATTAAAGCTGCAATTGTTGGAATCAATGCATGAGACCGATAGTCTATGTTCCGGAAGTTCCTAACTTAGAATGCGGTCCTAACGGGCAAATATCTTTCCGTCAAATGGAAGACTATTTCGTCGGCATTTCAAAGATCATTAGTCAACTGAAGTTACAAGCAAAATTTATTCAAGACGAGTGCGGTAAAGAACTCATCGAAGCTATTCGAGACATGGAAAAGCTAGTCGATGATATTACCGGCATTCTGATGACTGACGTCTTTAAGAAGATCAAGTCAAAAGAACAAGAGATGAAGTATAAGGTTCGCGAGTTTCTGAAAGAGATCGACGTATGGTTTCAGAAAAAGATCGTTGAAGCCTTAATCAAGATTATCAACATTCTTGGTATTCCTGATGTATTGCAAACGCCAATTCCATTCGTCACAGCTGTCACCCTATTAGACGAAGCTGGTAATCCTGTTCGTTATCAACCGGTAATCAAGGATTTGTTTACGAAGGAAGGTAAAATCAAGATCAAAGCTGCCATGGCAGAAGACGTCGAATCGATTCGAAAGTTTTTTGGTGATGGCAAATATGATGGAACATTTGGAATTAAAAGCCCTGAGCATGAAGCCGAAGAATTTTGGCAGAAAGCTTTGGCATGGATGAAAGAACTGCTGAGCGATTTCATTGCCGCATGCATCAATGCAATGATCAAGTTACTTACTAAGATTCCTATCATTGGACCGCTTATTGAAAAGATTGGTACGTTCATCGATCCTACGAAGCCTATCAAAGCTCAATTAAAACTGAAGTATGAAGATTTTAAGAAACGTATTAAGAAGGCGAAAGAAGACGTCTTATCGGGTAAAGCTATCGAAGATTTTGGAGAGAAACTGCTCCAAGAACTCATAGACTTTGTCTTGAACTTGCCGATCCCACTCTTCGGAACCTTAGGCAATTTAATTGGATTTGATAACGAAGAACGTAAGAAGAAAGAAACGATTCATTCGAAAGAAGAGTTGTGGCATCGAATTGAAGATGCGTTCGAAGATGCCATGGAAAAGATTAAGAAGTTCTTTCAGACAGATTTCATTGCCAAGATACATGATATCATACTTAAAGCTCCAGGCTGGATTCTACAGCAGTTTCCGATCGTCGACAAGATCATTAAAGCGATTAAGTTGATCATCGACATCTGTCGCGGTAAAGTATCAATTTGCATGGTTTTAAATATCATTTTAAAACCGATATTTGGTATTCCAGATGCAATCTTAAAATTCATTCCAAATTGTATCGAGGTGCGTAGAACGAAGTACGGACTAGAACCGAATCCAGACAACCTACCAAAGTGGGCTCAACCCGCTTCTGCTGCTGTGTGAGGTGGATTAGGCTAACATGTTAGATCAATATTCAGTATCAGAAAATGGATATTTCTTTTCAGATGTTAGCGAACCGACTGTTCCGACAGTTTCTTATGGGGATCTCAGCCCGCCCGTTCCAATTCGCTTTACTGTACCAGAACCTGGAGTCACCACGGTTGAAATTGATGGTTGGTATATGCCGACTTTCGTACGCTGCGAACAGAATTGCGTTGATGATCTATTGTTATGTGCAGTTTATGTGTTTGCGGAAGGACACGATGTCGCAGTCGACGATTGGTATCCTTTCCGTCATGAAGTGAATGATACGTTTGAAGTTGGAAAGGTTGTTTCTTACGAAGATTGTGATATGATTCTGACTGATTTTGTGTATGATGGCAGCAACAAGCTTCTTTCTTACATTGAAACGAACAAATCTACATTTGTGATGATACGATATGACTTTACTCGTTCGGCTGGTCCAGGATTAGATGCGATTGGTAGCAACGAAGATTATCAAAACTTTGCCTTTACTGGCCAAGTAGATCTTCTCTCTGACGATGTTGCAAATGTCGATATCGAAAACTATGAGATACTAGAAACCATCATATAATCATTATAAATAAGATAAAGTAGTAGGGTAATATGACAGATAGAATAGATGCACTGACAACAAGGAAAACAACACAGCGTGATCCTGTGTTCACTGACTTCTATAACAATTTCAATATTCATCCTCAGAACAAGAGACTCGCTCTTCATACTGACGAACAAGCTGTCAGAAGATCGATGCGTAACATTCTATCGACCAATACAAAAGAACGTCTATTTAATCCAGAATTTGGAGGCGGACTCAGAAGATTCTTATTCGAAGATATCTCTGTTATGACGGCGGATTTGATTAAAGATGCTGTCAAAGATTCTATTACCAAATATGAACCGCGCGCCAGAATCATCGACGTCTTAGTGATATCAAACGAGTTTGCGCATTCTTATGAAGTATCAGTCTATTATGAGATAATAAATAATGCTAATCCGCAGACACTTCAACTCACCCTTTATAGAGTAAGATAATGGCAGCAAATTCCAGTATAGTCCTTACACAGTTAGACTTTGATTCCTATAAGGATTCGTTGAAGACTTTTCTCAAATCTCAGGACAGATTTAAAGATTACGATTTTGACGGAAGTAACCTTTCGGTTCTTCTTGACGTGCTTTCATATAACACTTATCAGAACGCGTTCTACCTGAATATGATCAGCAACGAGATGTTTCTCGATTCTGCTAAGCTGCGTGATAGCGTTGTTTCACATGCCAAAGAATTAAACTATCTTCCAAGATCTTTTAGATCATCGTCGGCTGTGATTAAACTTGTTATCACTTCTTCAGATACTGCAAAGAGATCAATCGTCATTCCGAAGGGCACAACGTTTACTTCTCGCGTTGATGACTTTACTTATAACTTTAGTACTACTGAAAACTATGTAATTACGAAAAGAACACCAGTAGGAACAAATTTAGTATATGAGAGTGAAGCTATTCGAGTATACGAAGGCAACTATCTCAGCGATACCTATACTGTAAACTATGATAGGCCGCTTATCTATAAGATTAGTAACAAAAGAGTGGATCTTGAAAGCTTGTTAGTTACAGTCTTCGAAGATAACGGTACGACTGTTCAAACTTACAAGAGAGCGACATCGCTATTCGGTCATGACGGAAATTCAAAAGTATTTTTCTTGCAACCAGGGCTTGGAGATGCATATGAAGTTGTTTTCGGCGATGGAGTTGTTGGAAGAAAGCCAAAGAACAACTCTGCAGTAATTATCGAATATCGCGTATGTACTGGCGAACTTCCGAATGGTGCATTCAAGTTTATCAACACTGCGCGTATCGACAATGAGCCAAATGTTGTCATTGAAACTATTACTGCGGCCGCAGACGGTGCAGTTGCAGAAGATCTTAGCTCGATTAAGTATAATGCTCCTCGCGCATTCACTACACAAGAACGTGCAGTCACTTCAGAAGATTATGAGAACCTGCTCAAAGCAAACTTCCCTGAAATTAACGCAGTAGTTGCATATGGCGGAGAAGATGCCAATCCTCCTCAATACGGCAGAATCTTTCTGTCGATCGATCTCGATGAGATCGACGGTCTACCAAAGATTAAAGAAGCTGAATATAAAAAGTTTTTAAGATCGCGATCTTCTGTTGCTATCGAACCGCTCTTTGTTTCTCCTGATTACACGTATCTGTATGTCAATACAAAGATCAAATACAATATCAACCTGACAGGTTTGAATCCAGAAGATATTCGCACAAACGTTATCGATTCTATTCTAAACCACGCTTCTGTCAATCTCAATAATTTTGGCCGTACACTACGCTACTCAAGATTTATTCGTGATGTCGATGCTGCGGAAAATAGTATCATTAGTAACGAAACTCAGGTTGAACTCGTTAAATATCTGACTCCTGTGCTAAGTACGACAGTGACTTCTACTCCTACATCAACGTCTGGTTCACTCGTATCATTGGCAACTTCGGGTGTAATTTCTTCTGGTCAGAATGTAACGATTGACTTTAAAAATCCTTTAAGAAACGATATTCCAGGAAAAAGCGCGGAACACCTTATCGGCGATATTCATGTCGTAAGTTCTTCGACATTCACGTATAACGGATTGCCAAACTGTCGACTTGAAGATAACGGCGATGGCATCATGCGTATTATCAATACATCTGGAACACAGCACAGAACCATTCTTGATATTGGTACTGTTGACTATGAAACTGGTATCGTCAGAATCAACAATTTTAATATTACTAATTACACTGGCACTTCTCTTAAAATCTATGCCAAACCACGTAATCTTGACATTACTTCTTCACAGAACGTAATACTCAATATTCTTGAAAATGACGTCGACGTCACAATTGAACAGATCAGAGAATAATGAAGAATATAGAAAAAAGAATATCTCCGTTAATTCAGAGTCAATTTCCTTCTTTTTACCAAGAAGAGGGAGAGAACTTCATTGCGTTTACTCGAGCTTATTACGAGTGGTTAGAATCGACTAACAATCCTTTATATCATTCTCGTCGACTGCCGAGTTACAGAGATATTGACGAGACTACAGACGACTTTATCGTTCACTTCAAAGAGAAGTATCTGAAGAACATTCAGTTCGATACTGCCACAAATAAGAAGCTTCTTGTCAAGAACTCACTCGATCTGTATCGAGCAAAGGGCACAGAACGTTCCATTGATCTCTTCTTTAAACTTGTATATGGTACAGCTGCTGAAGTACAATATCCCGCAGAAAAGATCTTTCGTCTTTCAGATGGTGTGTACGAGAAACCAGAATATCTTGAAATCGGATACTCGATTTATAATATCGACTATGTCGGTAAGCAAGTTATAGGTCAACTTTCAGGTGCGAAAGCTTTCGTTGAGAAGTACATTCGCAGAAGAGTCGGCAAAGGTTTCGTTAACCTACTTTATATTTCTGGAAGACAAGGTGAATTTCGCAACGGCGAAGTCATCGGTCTGAATATCAATAATGAACCCGTATTCGATATTACCAAAAGATCAAAACTCGTAGGATCTGTAAAAAGAGTTACAGTTCAGACACGCGGCCGAGATTTTAATGTTGGAGACATCGTAAGATTTACGAACAGTGATCGCGGCCTCGGTGGTTTAGCACGAGTAGAATCTACGAATTCGGCAGCTGGTCTCGTAGATTTCATTTTTGTAGACGGCGGATATGGATATACTCTTAATGCCGAATCGATCGTCTCTGAGAAAGTATTAAACCTGAATGAAGTGACGGCTGATTTTACTGCTGAAAACTATTACCGACTGTTCGAACGTGGTGTTCAACCTGTAGTCAATATCGGATACAGTGCGGCCACATCAAACGTTTCAGTTGGCAACACAGTATACCGTTATGCAGCAAATGGTATGCTTGCTGCACAAGGAAGAGTACTCGAAGTTGCTCCTTCTTCAAATACAAATGGTTTTATCTCGGTATCACATACTTCAGGTGTATTCGTTCCGTCTGCCACCTATTATACTGGAACGAATAATACAGGAATAAGCTTTACGGCAAGTACACTGACAGACAAGTCAATGTCTGGTAAGTTTATGAATGTGCCTACGGATTATGCTGTTATTATTACTGCACCTTCTTCTACATTTATGGTAGGTGATATAGTACAGCAACAGAATGCAGGATATATTACTGCTTCTGGTACAGTGGCAAATGTGATCCAGCTAGAAGGCGAAGTACAACTTACTCTTACCAATGCTCGCGGTGCTTTCAAGAACAGTAAGCGCATGGCGGATTGGGATTACAAGGTTGGAACAGGCACAATCACTACAACTACTACTAGCAACGTAGTCACTGGAACATCTACTGCTTTTAATAATAACTACATTAACTCTACGCTTTATGTCACAGGCAACGTGGCGATTGGTAACGTAGTCAGTGTAACAAATTCAACTTCTCTTGTGCTTTCGACAAATGCTTCGACCGCTGTCACTGGCAGTGCTCATAACTACGGTTTAACTTATAAGCTTATTAATCAAACCAACAATCAAATCTTTGCGAATGTCAGTTACGTAAATCTGAACGCTGGTTTATATGACATCAAGAAGCAAGTTCATGTCATACAGTTTGATACTTGCTCTTCGAATAACATTACCTTTGCGAATAACATCTACATCTACAATAGCGCGAATGCGATTGTTGCTGAAGGTACGGTGATCACTGCTAACTATGCTTCAGGATCAAACAGCGGAACGTTAACGTTCCTTTCTCGTAAAGGATACTGGAACGAAACCGATACGGTATACACTACTGCAAACGCAGACAACTTTAAGATTACATCTTATTCGCTCGACATTACCGGTGGCGACTACGTTCGTTCATTCCCTTCGAAGATCGTCGCTCCGCTTTCAAATACTACATCAAATGTCTCATCGATTAGTTTTGGTACAGGCGCAGGTTTTGGTGTAGGTACGATTGGCGAAACAGAAGTAATCTTTGTTGGTACAGATCTGATTGCTGCGAATAGCCAAGATACACTCGACTATAGTCGACTACAACTCTCTGTGACAGCGAACACTGGATTCGATGAAGGCCAAAGAGTATATCAACAGATCCGCAAGGTTTCATTCAATCCTTCGACTGCTGCAAATGCAACGACAGGATTTATTACTATTACAAATGCTAATACTTACTATGTTGCAGGTGATCGTGTTACGTATGAAGTTGCCGCAGGAAATACAGTAATCACCGCTCTCGAAAGCGGCAAATCTTATTATGTTGCATTCTCAAATACCAGCGGATTAATTCTTTCGAGTCCTGCAAACAAATATATTCATATTAATAGCACGAGTTTCCCTGGAGAAACCTTCGCTAATACTTCATTCAATATTCCTGCGTTTGCTGCGACCAGAGTCAACGAGTCCGGACACTTCTTATACAAGACTGCACACGGAACACTCTATGATGTGACAGGAACGAATCTATTAATCAAGGATCCTATTCGCGACTTTGGTTTCACAAACAATACTTCGACTCCTGCAAATAGCAATATCATTGTCTATGGTAATAATCTTGTGAATACTGCAATTACTGCAGTGACAGAATTATCTACGATTGCACAAGCGAATCAGGTGTTTGCTTCAGAGTTTATCTCTTCAGATGCTTTTGGATTTCCAAAGAATCCACAAGGCAACTTACTCGATAATCTGTATGCATGTCTGACGTTTGGTAGATTTGAGATCGGGATTATTGGATCACTCAATCAGATCAATCCAGGTGAAGACTATAACGTCGATCCATTTGTTCTTGCACATCAGCCATACATTTCAGGTTTCGATCGTAAAGACTTTGTAATTACGTTTGAAAATGCAACAAGAAACTTTGTTGCTGGAGAAATAGTAAATCAATCTCAAGCAAATCTCAAGTTCTACGATCTGAAGGTTTCTTCTGGTGCATACAGCAACACGTATGATGCCAAGACATTTAGTTTGCAATCTCAGTACGAAGCCAACAGCGCATCGGAATTTATCTTCTATCGTAACATCACATCATCATTTAATCCTACGGACGAAGTCAATTCGAATACAGATTTTATTACAATCACTGGTAATGAGTTTGCAGCGAATGATCTTGTTCGTTACTTTACTGACACTGGAAATACTGCCGTAACAGGCCTATCAAACAACAGTTTCTACTACGTATTAACTTCTAACTCTACGGGTGTTACTCTCACGACTCAAGCAGCGAATACACTTGCAAAAGTAAATATTACACAGAGTTCGAATGTCGCAGAGTTTAACTCAAATACTAACGTACAGAACAGTAATAACTTCATTAACATTGCGACTGCGAATACACTATTTGCAAATGGCGGTCAAGTTAGATATGTCGTGACAGACGGCGTTGCAGCAGTTGACGGTCTCGAAGCGAATGCTCTGTATTATGTTCGATATGCGAATAGCACTGGCTTAGCGCTTTCGGCTACAGCCGGTGGAGCCAACGTAGATTTGACAGCAGCAAATCCTGGAGGTGTTGGCCACTTCCTCAGAAGTTATAATCCTGACTTGATTGGTCATCAACTACGTAGCTATACAAACGAGTTCGCCAATGGTCAAATTGTTCAGTATACAATTCCAAATGGTAACACTGCTATCAGCGGTTTGACAGCGAATGCTGTTTACTATGTTGTTGCTGCTAACAACGTAGGATTTAAGTTAGCTTCTACTTTAGATGGATCTGCAATTAACATCACTGCCAACTCGACAGGCGGAGAATCACATGTGATCGCAACTCTTCCAGGCTACCTACCAAAAGATAAGTTGTTCCAGAATGTTGGAGGAAACATTGTCAATGCGACTGTTTCTTCAGTCTTCTCCAACACTCATGAAAGTGTCGTGCGTAATTATGTCAGAGTGACTGGAAACACTGCGCCTATTACAAATAACGCTTTGCTATATTCTTATACAGTACCTACAGCAAACGGACTTATCTCGAGTGTAAGTCTTTTCGAAATTGTTTCGACTGCGAAAGCGGTTGTAAAATCGAGTAACAGTTCTCAGATGCTTGCCAAGAGAATCACGTTCGAAAACACTTGGTTGCCGAATGAACCAATGATCGGTGAAGTTTCTGGTGCCGAAGCCGACGTAATAGGTGTGACTGAAGATATCACAGAATTATATCCTATCGGATTAAATGCAGATATCACAGCAAACGTTGTGACGTCAAATGGCGAAGTCACCGCCCTTCAAGTCATCGATTCAGGTTTTGCATATTCAAATGCTGAAATCGTTGACTTTGTATCAGAAGATAATCTCAGAGCTGGTACTGCAAAGATGATTCTTGACGGCCATGGCCTTGGAATCGGATATTACAGAAGTTCGAAAGGATTCTTGTCTGACGATATCTACGTGCACGACGGAGACTATTACCAAGAATATTCATATGAGATTCTATCGAAAATCTCGGTAGATAGATATGCTGACATGTTTAAGAAGGTCATGCACACTGCTGGAACGAAGTTCTTTGGATCTGCATTGATCGTAGAAGAAGCGGATGCTGCGCTCGCATTGTCGAGCATTTCTACTGGTCAAGAAATTCAATTTAACTCGAATGATGACGTTTCGACTCTGAATGATACTATTCAGACAGACATCGAAGATGTTAGTTTCAAGTTTAAGGTAATGGATGTCAACAATGATACTGATCTGATATCGTTAGGGACTAATCCTTATTATACCACATTCCCACTAAATGTACATGATTATTTACAGTATACTACGTCGGAAGCGCAAACACTTGGTGTAGGAACTTCTTCAAGTCTATCGAACAACGACTACTATTACGTAGTGTTCGCGAATACAACAGGTATCAAGATCTCTGAAACAAGAGGAGGAGATGCGCTGAATCTCAATACTGTTGCAATCAGTAATACTCTGGCATTGCATACATTGACTAAGATTGTTAATCCGTTTGCAAATGGCGACTTGGTTCTTTACACCACATCGAATACGGCTGTGCAAGCAAACGTGTCTCTATCGTTTGTAACAAATGCAATTACTTCAAATACTATTAGCGTAGCAAACAATCTGTTTAGAATAGGTGATGTTGTTAAGTATACAAAGAATGGTGGATCTGTTGCTGTCGGTCTTACAGAAGGTAACGAATATTTCATTCGAAGCGCAAACGCTACTTCAATAAAGCTTGCGAACTCTATTGGTAAAGCGGTTAGCATTTATTCTAACTCAACGGCAGAAACACACATTCTTAGAATTGAAAAACTAGCTAATAATCAAAACTATTATATTGTAAATACTACTCCAAATACGGTGAAACTATCGTTAACCGCGAATGGAAGTCCTATAAATATAACAGCAAATGGCAGCACTAGCGGAGACATCAACGCTGGTCACTTCTTGACAAAGACGATAGAGGAATAAATGGCAGTAACACAAAAACTCATTACGAGTAGTTTTAATGTAGCGGCAGCTGCAAACTTCATTAATAGCTTTGCTAACAATGATTACTTTGTGTATGCCGCTCGTCATATTCCTTATGCTGGTAGTGACACGATTATTCCTGTTCCGAACAATAGTGTAAGTGATACAGATACAAATGTCTATGACAATATGATCTTCGCGAAGAGAATTTCTTCGGGTGATGTAGTTCATATGGCGAAAAAGAATTTGTGGGAATCAAATACGCACTATGCAATGTATGATCATCTTGACGGAGATCTTGAAAATAAAAACTTCTTTATCACTGTCGACGACGATACAGAATACAATGTTTGGAAGTGCTTGTTCAACAAAAGTACTGATACTATCAATGTAAATTCGACTGTTGCGCCTTCTCGTGTAGGCAGCGCCGCCGATCTCAATCCTGTCGAAACAGGCGATGGGTATGTATGGAAATACATGTACACCATCACAAAATCCCAGTATGAAAAGTTTGCTACTTCGCAGTACGTTCCTATCATTGCCAACACAGCTGTGATCGATGGTGCTACTCGAGGAACGATTGAAGTCATTAAGGTGGAAGATCCTGGTGCAGGCTATGACAACTATATTGCCAGCGCCACACTCTTAACTTCAGATATTACTGTTCAAGGTATTCCTACATTTTATGGCGCACCTGCAACCGCAGTATCGATCGATGATTACTATCAAGGTTGTGTCATGAAAATGACTTCTGGTCTTGCTATCGGAGAATATCGTAGAATCGTTAACTACGAAGGTACTGCTGCACAGAAGAAATTCATTCTTGATTCCTCGTTTATTAATACTCCTTCTGCTGGAGACACTTATGAAGTATATCCATACGCATTCGTTTGGGGAGATGGAGAAGAATCGACTCCAGCCGAAGGTATCGTATATGTCGATCCAGCTTCAACAAATTCTATCAGTAGAGTCGAGCTGCTTGCGGTAGGTGAAAACTATCGAAAGGCTGAATCATATGTTTCTGAACAGCCTGTTACTATTCCTCCGTCAATTTTCGATGAAACGTTTATTCAACTTCCACCGGTCGTATCAAGCTCTACGTACTTTGCACCCGCATCATTGCGCCCAATCGTTTCTCCAAAGAATGGTCACGGTTCAGATCCTTACAATGAACTCTTTGCAAAAAGAATATGCATCAGCGCTAAGTTTAATAACAGCGAGAGCGGTATCATTTCAACAGAAAATGACTTTAGACAAGTAGGCGTAATTAAGAATCCGACCTTTACAAAGGTTGATATGAATATCAATAATGTAATTGGCCCAGGTTTTTCGATTGGCGAGAAAGTCTATCAATACAGAAAACTTAAACTACACGGCAACGTATCAATTACTTCTGCAAGCACAACTATTCAAAAGACAAACTTTGGTCTCCTTTCGACTACTGCTACTATCGTAAGCGGTGGAACAGGATACAATAGCGTTGCAAACAACCAACTCGTCTTCAACAACTCCGGAACCGATGGAACAGGAGCAGCTGGAACATTTGCAAATAACGGTTCCGGAGTTATTACATCTGTTACAATTACGAATGCCGGTTCTGGATATACTTCAGCTCCTCTCATTACAATCAACGGAGATGCAAGCGTATCAGGATCAAACGGAGTTATTACTGTAGCTCTTAGAAATCCAGATGCTCCTACTTACAAAGATGCCTTTGAAGTTGGCGACTATGTTCTTGTTACAGACGGTTCGAACAACTATATCTCGACCGTAGCCAATGTTCCACAAGACTATCGTATTACGACTGCAAATACAAACAGCTCGTTTACGGCAGATAATTGTGAAGTATCAGCTATCGTTGTAGAAGCGAGCGGAACAGTTGCTTTCTCTGGCCCAAGTCAGATTGAATTGTCAAATGTCGCAGGAGTGTTTACTTCTGGAAGTCGTATCATCGGAGTCGGTGGTATGTCAGGAGATACAGTAGTTCCTGTGTCGGGTACGACAGCAACTATTACTGGAACGATTGAAATCAATGACAGAAATGCGAGTGCCTTCAACTACTCTCGTCAGCTAACTCGCCTTATTGGCACATTTAGTACTGGCGGTGTACCGTTCCTCGAAGACGAAGAGATTAAACAAGAAAGTTTGATTTCATACGCGCAACCTCGCGGTAGAGTCCACCATCTCGATGAGATCGATGGTTCTGACATACTATGGATTAGTAACAAGTCAGGTATCTTCAATCTTGATCCTCGTGGAGTTAGAGATATCGCAGGCGTAGTATCTTCTGCAGAGCTTTCCCCATTATTGAATAAATACAGCGGAGACTTTGTAGTCGGTAGCGGCGAGGTTCTTTACTTAGAGAATCTTGATCCTATCGCTCGTAACGATAACAAATCAGAAATTATAAAGATAGTATTGGAGTTTTAATTAAATGGCTCTGGAAACCAACCTAAACGTATCTCCTTATTTTGATGACTTCGACGTCAAGAAGGACTTCTATAAAGTCCTGTTCCAGCCTGGTGTCGCAGTCCAAGCTCGTGAGCTTAACCAGCTCCAGTCCATCTTGCAAAATCAAATTGAGAAGTTTGGTGACAACGTATTCAAGCGTGGCACAATCATTGATGGTTGTACGATTACGAAGCATGATAAAGTTCCTTATATCAAGATCAACGACTTAACGACAGATGGTCTACAAGTCGATGTCAATCTTTATAACAACTTGTATGTAAGAAACGCAAGCAACGTAGAAGCCCACATCAAGAAAACAGTTTCTGGTCTGCAATCTCGTGCGCCTGATCTTAATACTCTGTTTGTAAATTATATTAGTTCGGGAACAGATTTCGAAACAGATTCATTTGCTGCAGATGAAACTCTTACAGTCTTCGACAAATCTTATCCTATCTTCAATATCAAAGTAAACGATGGCGCTTCGAAGTTTAGTAATAGCGACACTGTTGTAGTGATGTCGGCACTTGCTGTACAAAATAGTACTGGCGGTGCTCCTCCTGCTGCAAGCTTTGCAACCGGATCTGTAATTCAGAACGGCGTTGCAAATGCCGTGATTATCGAAGCTAACACAACTGCAAATAGCTCTGCTCTTATCTTGAAGGTGAGACCGGAGTATTCTGACCTTATTTCTGCAAATACGATTAAATTCCGATTTGCAGCTGGCGAACAGATTCGTAACTTCGGATCTGGTGTATCTGCTAACGTAGTTGCAATTGTTGGTTCAGGAGCAGTCGGCTCACTTACAACAGATAGTCTAGGTAAAGTTACTGCTGTTCAGATCATTGGACAAGGTTCAGGTTACTACGTAGAACCGCATGTTACCATCGCAAATAACTCGACCACTTCTACATTTACTGCTACCGAATTAGGCGAGCTCGAACTTGCAGCAGAAACTTTCCTTGCTACGATTCAAGTAGCAAACGCAACTGCCGTTCCTATCGGAACTGGTTACGGTGTTACGATCGGCGAAGGCACAATCTATCAGAAGGGTTTCTTCTCGAGAGTTGCTTCTCAGTTTGAGGTTGTAAACAAGTATTCGAATACTGGCTTTGATAAGTCTGTTGGTTTCTATACAAACGAAAGCATCGTCAACTCGAATCAAGATCAGTCACTTCTTGACAATGCCACTGGCACTTATAACTATGCGGCTCCAGGCGCAGATCGTCTAAAGCTGACACCAGTCATCAGCGTACTGACAAAAGCACAAGCCGATGCAAACTCAGAATTCCTTCCAATCATCGAGTTCACAGATGGTCGTCCGTATCGTGTAAACCAAGACACTGTCTATAATGTCATTGGTCGTCAGTTAGCAGCAAGAACCTACGAAGAATCTGGCAACTATGTCATCGATCAGTTCCTTACACTGACGAAAGATTCTGGAACGTTCTCAGATACTGCAAGTCTTGTGAAGATGAACATCGATCCAGGTAAAGCTTATATCAATGGTATTCGTATTGAAACTATCGACAACTATAAGCAAAACATGAATAAGGGTACGACGAAGCTAAATGATCCTGCTTCGCAAACTCGTCTCGGTTACGGTAACTACTTCGAAGTCGACGAACTTGCTGGTTCGTTCAACTTTGACATTGGTGGTCAAGTAGATCTTTATGGATCTCCTGCAAATTATATTAGTACTGGCTCTACCACAATTTCCCCAGTCGGAACGAAGATTGGTACAGCAAGACTTCGTACTTTTGCTTATCAGAGTGGAGATGTGGGCAATGCGAATGCCGTATACAGAATGTATCTCTTTGACATTAAGATGAATGCCGGTAAGAATACTAAGGACGTAAGAAGCATCTATTATGGCAGCGGCAACAAAGCAATTGCTGACGTAGTAGTTGATGCTACTCTCGGCGCAGTGCTTCAAGATACACTTGATTCATCGCTTCTTTTCAAGCTGAAGAACGCTACGTCGAACGTATCGAACATCACATATCAATACAGAACCATCAACACAACTGAAACTTCTAATTCTGAAGGTTATGTTGTTTTAAATCTTTCATCAAATGAATATTTCCCGTACACAGAAGAGCTGAATACATCTGAGAAGCGAGATCTGATTGTAATTCCTAACGGAAACTTTAAGTCTCAAATTCCTGCTACTGGATCAGTACAGGTTTTCGGAAATACTCTTGTCACTGGAACAGGCACGTTGCTTTCCGCAGAATTTTCGGCTGGTGATTGGGTATTGATTTCGAATACAACTGGTGGAAATTCGACAATCAATCAGATTTCTTCGATCGCGAATAGCACTTCGTTGACACTTGCTACTGCATCTTCGAAGACATATTCTGGCGGACATATTCGACTGTACTATCCTCAGAATATTCCGATCTCACTGACAAACAAAGCTACGAAGTGGGCAAACGTAGATAGTTCAAATAGTCAGATTATGACGATCTACTTCGGTAATAATGTAGCGAATGCTACTTCAAATGCCGCTGCATCGATGCCAGTTTCTGTAGTGTATAATGCGCAAAGAAACAACGTGAGCTCAGCTGCAAAGACATCAAATCGCGGTAACTATGCAAGAATCCGTATTGCAAATAACAACAGCGCAGGCATTCAAGGACCATGGCCTCTCGGTGTATCTGATGCATATCGTCTGCGCGGAGTATGGAAGAAAGACGCCACTGTTCAAGACATCACGTTTAACGTGGCTACAAATATTACGGGGTCAGGAACAGCTAACGCGTTTATTACTATCACGAATAACCCATTCGCGAATGGTGATTCTCTTGTATATTCGAATACGGCAGGAGTCGGAGTACTCGGCGGTTTAACCAACGGTGACACATATTTTGCGGTGTATGCGAATACATCTGGATTTGCACTCTCTGCTACTCGCGGTGGAGCAAATCTTACACTCACTTCAAACAGTACTTCTGTGCATAAGTTCACCGGTAATACGATGTACTTCACCGAGAATACATTCGGTGTTACAGACGTCACGAACCAGTTTTACATTGATAGCGGTCAAAATGAAGATTTCCTTGATATTTCGAAGCTTGTAAGAAAACCAAGATACGATGCTCTTGCTGCGAATGATATTCTTCTTGTTAAGTTTGATGCTTTCCAATCTGCGTCAGGTGTCAAGACAATCTCTTCTTACACTATTAATGACAGCGCAAATCTTGCTTCTCTAGTAAGCGACGTAAGCATTAATACGATGGAACTTCCAGAATTTCAAGGAAGTACAGGAATTTATTATGACGTAAGAGATTGTGTAGATCTTCGCCCATCTGCTGCAAATACAATCAACTATGTGACTGATATTTCTTCGGTTGCAGCCGGAGCAAATGCCGCTTCGATTATCAATCCTACACTACCTTCGAATGCAAATTACTTCTCTTCGGCTAGCGCATTTTTCCCTGTGCCTAACTCTACATTGTCTGCAAATGTAAGTTCTTATCTTGGAAGAGTTGATCGAGTTATTATCAATTCGAATGGCGGTTTTGAAATCAGAAACGGTGAACCAGGAATTTCTCCTGTTCTGCCACCAGCACAAGACAGTTCTCTTACTCTGCAAATATACAACATTCCACCATATCCTTCTCTTCCAGAAGTGCTTTCGGCTGAGATGATTGCTATCACAGATACAAAAGTGGCGAGCTCCATTTCTGGAAAAAGAAAGAGTACTTATACTATCAAGCCTTCAATCAGCGCTTCTCAAAGAACTCGCATTCAACAACGTCGTTATACGATGGCTGATATCGGCAGTCTTGATAAGAGAATTAAAGATCTTGAGTATTACGTATCGTTTACTCTTGCTGAAGCGCTCGCAAAGGCAAGATTTATTCCGAGTAGCCTCGACGCGGCACTTGATAGATTTAAGTTTGGATTCTTCGTAGATCCATTCACTGACTATGTTTATGCAGATGTTGGCAATCCAGAATTTTATGCTACTATTAAAAACGACCAGCTTGGCCCATATCTGAGAGAGTTAAATCTTCAGTTTAAGCCAGATGGAACCGGGCAAGAAGATGGCATTCTGACACTTCCATATAATGAGTTTGTGATTGGAGAACAGAGCGCTGCGACTGCAGGTCCTCTTCCAGTTGCAAATACCGCCGCGAATACTGTTGCAAATACAACTGGAAATGTGGTTGTTACTACTGTTACTCAAAGAATAGAATCAACAGTAGCGAGAGAAAGAAGCACCAGCGTTTCTGATTCTGGCACAGTGTTCGAAGAATTTGTTTATCGATTCAGCAGTCTTTCTGGACCAGCCGAACTTTATGTGGTTGCACGAGACAATACTGTTTCAGCAACTGTCTATCAGGGCGCTTCAGAAAATGGACCATGGACAGCCACTCAAACTTCTGCTTCTGCGACTTCTATTACCAGTGCTGATATTTCCAGACTCTATCAAATAAACCAACTCAATGATGGTCGTGGAGTCGAGCATGTTGGAAGCATTGAGCGTAAGTCATATCCAACCGGTATCGATTCTGGTACTTTCCTTGAAGATCAATTTAAGATCACATGGACGCATGATCCTGCTGCAGGCCAATATGCAAAAGTGAGAATATACAAGGGTAAGAAACGCGGAGGTCTATTTGGTGGACAAGGCAGAACAGGAACTTATGGTTACCTTCTGCAATATCCTACAGATTCTGTAACAACTTCGACAATTACGGTATCGAATCCAAATACCTTCGAGTATAATGGTGCAGTACATAACGTAAACCCGAGTTCATTTACAATTACCAATTCACTGTTTAATTATTTCGACTTAGACAGAGGAGTAGAACAGTCTTATATTGCAGATTCTCAGAAGTTTGTAATTTCTGTATCTGGCTTGAAGCCGAATACGAATCATACGTTTACGTTTGATGGAGAAAACAGAACTTCGAAGTGTTCACAAGTAAGAACATCTACGACGAATACTACTGGGCTTCGAAGCGATGAAAACGGCATCATGACATTCGATTTTTATTATGATGCTGGTCTCGATGAAGCAGCAACCGATGCTACGGCACAAAATCGTATCATCTCTAATATTGCTGGACAAAAACGATTTGTAATTGAAAACACTGATGGAACTTCGAGAGCGGCAGGCGCAATTACTCTTGCTTACTATTCTAATCTTCCTGTTACAAATACTGACTACTTGAATGTTGCTCCTTCAACAACCGCTACTTCAGTTGCACAAGGTGACGCCACAACAAATACTCCGCGTGGTGGAAATGCAACCGAATCAGCAGTTGATACATTCATTGATCCAAGTGGTACTTACAACGTGCTCAGACTCGATCTTCGAAACTTTGAAACACAGATAAATTTCAATATACCATAAGATCAATAGAGTAGTAGATAAATAATAAAAATAAAAGAGGAAATGCATGTCTGGCTTTAACTATATTCAAACCTTTTACGTGAATCCGCAAACAGTAGCTAACGCTCCTGAAGTCATGCTCACATCCATCGACGTGTTCTTTAAAGCTAAGCCTGTGCGTGGAGCCACCGTTTCAGGCGCGGTCGCTCCTCCAGTCATCGCATGGATTTGCGAGGTAGAAAACGATTCTCCTTTTGAGACGCGTCAACTTCGAAACTCTATGACTCTTATTCAGTATGATTTGATTAATACTTCTCAAGATGCTTCGGCGGCAACAGCAATCGGATTTAAAGATCCTGTTCGTTTGGCGACTGGAAAGTATTACGGTTTAGTTCTTCAATTTACTGATCCTGGATTCGACGTATGGCAAAACGTGCTCGGAGATAGACTCGTAACCGACGGTCAGATTACTAACACCTTGTCTGTAGGTTCAAGAGGAACACACGGCGGTAAGCTATATGTTCCTACGAACACTTCTGCTCATCGTTCACTGAGCGACAGAGATCTGAAGTTTAAAGTGAAGGTGGCCAGATACACTGCCAATAACATTACAATCAGTCTTGTAAATAAAGATTATGAATTCTTTACGATCGACAATACTAACACTGGTGCTTTCATCGGCGGAGAGTACATCTATCAAGACATCGCGAATGCCAGCGGCACTGTCACAGTTTCTACGAACAGTTTAAACGTAGTTGGTATTGCAACCACATTTACTAATCTTTTTGGCGGAGCTAAAATTTTAGTTCAGAGCGGCGGTGCGAAACAGATTCTATCTGTCAATGCTATCACGAATGCCACACATATGACAATTGAAAGCTTGCCATCTTTCTCTGCTTCTGGAATCGGCTATAAAGTTCCGCCTGTAGGTTTAGCTTATAACATAGATTATCCAAAAAATAAACTAATTTTAGTCGACTCTTCAGCAAATGCTACAAATAAATTTGCTGTGAGCGGCGGCAGAATTATAGGAGAAAGATCAGGAGCAACTGCAAACATTGCTTCTATCGATAGCTATCCTGTTGATAACTTCAAGCCTTCGTTCTTGATCGGTAATCCTTCTGGATCTACGTTCACTCTTAACTATAAGATTGCTAACTCTGCGAATCAGTTGTCTTCTACATCAACAAATATTAATCTTCTTCAAATGAATGATACGTCATCGACAGGATATATCTTATCTCGCTCAGTCGAAGTTGATACTTCAAAGAGCTCGAATCTTTTTGGAGACAGAAGAAAATCAGTTGTCGCGAATCTGAATATTGTTGTGAGCAGTGCCGAAATCGACCGCTTCAGTGTTCCTTATGCAACGACACGCGAACTTGATTTCTACTTCTATCAAAATGACATCAACAACGTTTACACAGAGACAAGAACAGTAGGACTTAGCAGCATTGCTAGTTATGACACTGAAACTGGTGCAAACGGTCTCGCTAAATCGAAGTATCTTTCAAAAGTTATTAAATTTGCTGAAGACAAATATGCAGAAGATATCGTAGTATATCTGACAGGCTATCGTCCTGCTGGAACAGAAATCAAAGTCTATGCAAAAGTTCATAACGCGGCAGACAGAGAATCATTCCAAAGCAAAGCGTGGACTCCGCTTGTATTGAAAGATAATATCGATCGCTTTAGCTCGACAGATCCAAATGACATGTACGAATTTACATATGGATTTGATACGGCTCCTGAACTTCAAGCCGCTCTTCCTGGAACTGGATCAATTACTTACGGTTCGAATGCCATTACTACAACGAGTAATCATTCTGCGACAGTCACTGCTGGCGACTTGATTCGAATCAAAGATCAAGACTTTGGTAATCATGAAGTGTTTGTCGTCTCGGCAGCAAATACTACTGCGATCAGCACATATCGAAACATTACAACTTCAAGTCTCGTGTCGGCCGGAGTTACAAGATCAGATATTGTTATCGATAAACTGAAGTACAGAAATATTGCATGGAACAATGTTGAAAATGATAACACTGTAAGATATGTCAACTCAGAATATGTAGAGTTCGATCGCTATACATCGATGCAAATTAAGATCGTTCTTCTTGCAACTCAATCTCACATTGTTCCAAAGGTAGAGTCTATTCAAGTTATCGGAGTTTCGGCATAATGTTAGTGAAGACTGAAGCCGATGGATTCATGAAAGATACTTCTACTGGAGCTTTCATAAATACAGATAATGCATCTTATGCAAAGTTTGTAGCAGAGAGATCAAAAGTGAAGAATAGCAAAGATCTGTCAAATAGAATAAGTGCAGTCGAAGACGATCTCAAAGAAATTAAAACTCTACTCTTACAAGTAGTGAATGGAAGAAATTAATGTCAAGACCAGTAGCTAATGTTGATGTAATTACCGACTCATTTGAGATTTGGCTCCTCGAGACCAATGAACTTCTCAACGCGCTCTCGACAGAAATCATTACTGCAAACAGTACGTATGCAAACACGGGTAACACCGCGTTTCCAAGAACAGCTCAGCTATACGGAACATTTGGCGCTAACAATCTCGTTGTTACAAACTGGATGAAGGGCGGAAACGTTAACGGTTCGTTTGCCAATCTGATGATCAGCACGAACACTGTTCTGAGCAATGTTAACTCGACCGAGATTCGTCTCGAAGTTGCCAACGGTTCTTCGAACACATTCATGTGGCAGTATGGTCTACATGCTGGTTTGACAGGTGCAAATCTTGTCGCCAACACGACAAAGCTGACGGTTCAGTCCAACTCGACCACAAATACAACAGCAACCGCATTCGCTGTCGTTGCTGCAAATAGTACTAACACTGCTACAATGAATCCAATTAGCTTTAGCACTGGGCTCTTCGTAGCGAACACGATTCAAATTACATTGGGTGCCAACGTCACTGCCAATGCCACGAATGGTGGTACGATCCAAGTCACAGGATCAGGTGCAGTAGGTAACAGTGTATCAAATAGCAGCGGTCTATATGTAGGCAACACTGTTACAAATAGCCAGATGACGAGCGTTCGATTCTTTGCATCAGAAGGTAGCAATACTGTACTCGCAAACAACCAGCTTATCAGCATTGCAAATAGCACTTCATCTGCAAATATTGATCCTATCAGTTTCACGACTGGCATTTTTACAGCTAACACTATTCAAGTTTCGCTTGGTGCCAACGTGACTGCAAATGCTACCAACGGTGGCACGATTCAAGTAACAGGAACTGGCACAGTCGGTAACACTGTTGCAAATAGCAGCGGTCTATATGTAGGTAATACTTTAAACTCTTCGCAAGTAACTGCAGTTCGATTCCTTGCATCTGAAGGTTCAAATACAACTCTTGCAAATACTCGAATCATTAGCATCGCTAACTCGAGTGCCACTGCAAACATCGAACCGAACGCATTCAAAACTGGCATCTTTACTGCGAATACTATTCAGATCTCGCTAGGCGCCAATGTCACTGCTAATGCCACAAATGGTGGTACAGTTCAAGTAACTGGATCTGCTACGGTTGGTAATACAGTAGCGAATAGCAGCGGAGTGTTTGTAGGTAATAGTCTCAACTCTGCTGAACATACTGCTGTCAGATTCTATGCAGCCGAAGGTTCGAATACCACGCTTGCTAACACAAGAATCATCAGCATTGCCAATACAACATCGACATCTAACGTTACACCTACAGGATTCTCTGCTGGTATCGTCACTGCCAACCAAACAGTTGTTGCAGTCGGTGCGAATGTCTTTGCAAATGCTACTACTGTACTTGTAGGTAACGCAACGTTTAACACAGTAGTTGGTAATGGATCGATCACTGCATCTGCGAATCTAACGGTAACTCCGACAAGTCATCTTGTGGTTGTAGGTGCTGCGACAGTCAGTTCGAACGTTGCTCTTGCAAATACGCTTGCTGTAACAGGAAATACTAATCTTTCGAATACGCTCACTGTAACTGGAGCTACATCGCTTTCAAATACTCTTGGAGTAACAGGAGCAACCGCTCTAGCGAATACGCTCGCAGTGACTGGTCCTGCTACACATGCAAACATCGTGACTTTCAAGACTGAACATGTAGTTGATGTTTTTGCAAACGGAAACCTTGGAGCTACGACCGGTTCAGATCTTCTGGTCTTCGAATATCCAAAAGCAGATTATAGTACAGCCAAACTTCTCATTCAATTGAAAAACGCAGGTAATACACAGATCTCTGAAGTACTACTTGCTCATGATAATTCGACTGCGCAGCTCACAACATACGGTACAGTTTCTTCACCGGTTTCTGCTAATTCTGGAGTCAGCTTACTTGGTACTTTCTCTGCGAACGTGGCTACTGCAAACGTAAGAGTATATGTCAATCAAACAAGATCTAGCACTGCTGCAAAAGTTGTTGCTCAATTCATTAAGTAAGGTAAAATATGTCAGGCGCAAATAATAGATTTAAGGTTGATAACGGTCTAGTTGCTTCTGGCAACGCGATCTTCTATGATCGTGTCGACGTAGAAGCCAACGCGCACTTTAAAAACGACTTGTTCGTTGTATCTGGTAACCTTGTAGTGAATGGATCTCTTGTATATGCTAACGTTACCATCGGTCAAGGTGGTGTTCTTCTCGTAGCAGATCAACAACCACTCGGTAATACTTCAAATCGTTTTAACGCTTTCGTATTTAATACGACGTCTTACGGAACGTTACGACCAGATGCAAACGGTGGAGCTCTTGGTACTACGACTGCTCGCTTCGACGTCTTTGCAAATAATATTACTGTTACGAATACAGTCAACTTCGGAAGTGGTGCAGGCGTTAACTCGACTCTCTATACTGGCACAGCAAGCAACGCTAACACCGTATACAATATCTCGGCGAATGGTATCGTGGTGAGAACCGGTACAGGAACCGGCACGACAGTATCGATTGCTTCCACGAACGGCATAAGCGTAACAAACGGTAATGGTGTTTCTGGAAATCCTACGATTGGATTCGTAGCGAATGCTGGTTTAACAGTGAATGCTGCAGGTGTGTTTGTTGATGCATCTGCTATTACTGTCGGTACACTTCCAGTGAATCGCGGTGGTACTGCAGGAAATGTTAATAATCTTTTACCTACGCAATCGGCTGGCGTAAAGGGTTACGTACTCTCGTCAAATGGTGCTGACGGCGTTCTTTATTGGTCTGCACTTGCTGGACCTCAAGGTGTGCAAGGTGCAACTGGTGCTCAAGGCGCTCAAGGCGCAACTGGTTCGCAAGGACCAGTCGGTGCTCAAGGTGCTGCTTCGACTGTTCCTGGTCCACAAGGAGCACAAGGTATAACTGGAGCCCAAGGTGCTCAAGGAACAACCGGTTCTCAAGGACCACAAGGACCTTCGGTTCAAGGACCAACTGGACCTCAAGGTGCTCAAGGTATTACAGGTGCACAAGGACCGCAAGGAACAACTGGTGCACAAGGCGCTGCTTCGACAGTTCCTGGCCCTCAAGGTGCTCAAGGTATTACAGGTGCACAAGGACCACAGGGGCCGCAAGGTCTTACAGGTGCACAAGGTGCTGCTTCGACGGTTGCTGGTCCTCAAGGTTCTCAAGGTGCAACCGGTGCTCAAGGCGCAACCGGACCACAAGGTGCACAAGGTGTAACTGGCGCACAGGGCGCAACCGGTGCTCAAGGTGCAGCAGGCACAAGTATAACGGGTGCTCAAGGTGCAACTGGACCACAAGGTGCACAAGGAAGTGCAGCTTCAGCCGCTGCGCCTATTCTCAGACACGTCACTTCAGGATTTACAAGTGGCGGTCAAGTTTTTGTAACAGGGACTCAACCTACTGCTTCTGCAGCTGGTGATATCTGGATCGACACAGCTGGAACTACTGGATATACACAAAGTCTCTCGTCAAATGGATGGACTAAGTTGCCAAACGGAGCAATTATTCAGTGGGGAACGGTATCTATTACTCCGAATAATACAGGATCTGGAACCTTCCCAACATCATTTACTACAGTCGGTCGAGCAGTAATGAACGGCGTAGGAGATCTGGGTGTATTTGGACAAGCTTCGAAAGGTGCAACCATTTATAGTGTATCGACAACTGGTTTCAGTTGGTTTAATGGAGATGAAACTTCTCACACTGGTTACTGGTTAGCAATGGGATATTAATAAAATGACAATTTACTACAGCCCAACAACAAAAGGTTTTTACGATACTGATTTTGGGTATCCGTCATTGCCGCAAGATATTATTGAAATTACCAAAGAGAAACACGAGCAGTTTCTCCATGGTATGAATATGCAAAATAAAGAATTGGTTTTATCACAAGGAAAACTTGTTTTGCAAGATCGAGTCGTGGTAATTACTTGGGAACAAATTAAATCGAAAAGAAATAATCTTCTAGCTTTATCTGACTATACTCAAATGGCAGATTGGCCTGGAGATAAAACCGCTTGGGCTACGTATCGTCAAGCACTCAGAGATCTTACTCAGACTTATACAAATGCCGCAGATGTCATTTGGCCAACTGCACCAGGAGCATAATAAGTGCCTCTAGCTTTTTCGACCGCCAAAGCAGTTAAATATTGGAACGGCTCATCATGGGTCGGGAGTCAAGATTTTGGCGCGGTTAAAATGTGGAATGGATCTGCGTGGCAATATGTAGGTATTCGTCCTTACGCAGATATACCATTAGTCACTTTTTCTCCTGATGGTGGAACAAGCGGATCGCCGACCTATCTTTCTGATAATCAGTATACCGCGGATGCAGTGGTTACTATTAATGCTTCTTCGAGTGTAGTATGGACTTATACTGGAGGAGATGGATTTAATGGATATGCTAACTTCGGAAGTGGAGGTAGCGGTTCATCGATTACATTCCGTGCAGTATATACAGGCGGTTATAATAATCAGCAATTTAATGTGTCGGCGTCTGATGGCGCAACAACTAAATATTGGTTTATAGATTTAACATCAGATAGTTTTTCATAACACGGTAGAAGAATAAATGGCACTGAAAGCAAACATAGTAATAGATCAAGGCACTTCATTTGCTACGTCTATTGATGTGACTGATGAAAATGGTAACATCGTAAATCTTACAGGATTTACAGGTGCTGCTCAGATGCGTAAGCACTATACTTCTTCTGCTCAGACTGCATTTACAGTTTCGATTACTGCCGTGACCGGTGTAGTTTCTCTTTCGATGTCGGCAAATACCACAAATGGTCTTACAGCAGGAAGATACGTATACGACTGCGAGCTAACCGATGGCAGCGGAACAGTTTCTCGTCTTGTTGAAGGTATCGTCACAGTTACACCAGGAGTTACAAGATAATGGCAGGTGCATCTCGTTTAGTTGCTACAATCACAAATAACAACGGCAGATTGTCTTCTGCTGGACCTATAACTCTGAAGAATCAAATTCAGGAAATAAGAAGTATTGAAAACATTACGGACGTTAAAACTGTTGACGTCACGAATGGAGCTACATTAGTGTACAATTCTCAAAATGATAAATATGAGGTGAGACAATTACAAATCGCAGATCTCAATCTGGATCTCGATGGCGGATCATTTTAACCTAAAGGAATAAAGCTATGGCCACGGATGGCACTTTAATTCAAATTAAAAGGTCGTTAACGACAGCTGATGCGCCAACATTAGCTAACGGTGAATTAGCGTTTACAGCAAATGGCGATCACTTATTTATTGGTTCGAATGGTGCGTCAATCACCATTGCCGGTAAGTTTAATCCTGGTATACTGACCGCCAACCAAGCACTCGTTGCTAACGGCACCGGTTATCTCGATGCTGTAAAAACTGCAAACCTTACCGTTCAGTCGATTACTGCTAACGGTACATCAACACCTGGCGCTGGCTATATGCTGGCAACCGATGCTGGCGGTAATGTTTTCTGGCAAGCGGCCGGTGCAGTATCTACCAATGCTGCTGCGACCTACGCTTGGACAAACACACACAGCTTTGCTAACGTTGTCACATTCAATGGCGGTATTGTTGCTAACAGTGCACTGACAGCGAATGGCACGACCGGTTCTGCAGGACAAGTTCTTGCATCGAACGGCACATCGGTATATTGGGTAACACCAACTGCCGCTGATATCACAGAAGTTACGGCTGGTGCCGGTCTAACAGGTGGTGGCACGTCAGGTGCTGTCACTCTTGATGTTGGCGCTGGTAACGGTATCAACGTTTATGCAGACAGTATCGAAGTGCTTGGCGCTAACGGTATTTCTGTTACTGCTGGTGGTGTTAACGTTCTTGCTGGCACAAACGGCGGTCTTGTTGCAAATGCGACTGGCGTACACGTAAAAGCTGGTAGTACTCTTGTAAGTAACTCTATCGGTCTGCATGTTAATACAGCCAACCTTTCGATTGCTACATCTCAGCTAACTGGTGATGTTGCTCTTGGTTCAGGTACATCTGGCAACTACGTTGCTACTATCACATCTGGCAACGGTCTTTCTGGAAATGCTGCATCTGAAAGTAATGCGGTAACGCTTGCTGTTGTTGCTGGTAGCGGTATTGCTTCAAACTCGACAGGCGTACACGTTGTAGCTGGTAACAATACTCTTGTTTCGAATGCAACAGGTGTTTATGTTAACGCTGCTGCACTCTCAATTGCCACATCGCAACTAACAGGCGACGTTGCTCTTGGTTCGGGTACATCAGGCGACTACGTACAGAGCATCACTGCTGGTGCAGGTATTTCTGGTACAATTTCACAAGAAAGTGCCGCGGCAACCATTGCTGTCGTAGCAAATAATGGTATTACAGCTAACGCATCGGGCGTCTTTGCTGCGGCTGCGAATGGTATTTCTGTTGATGCAGCAGGTATCAACGTAGTAGGTGGTGCTGGCCTTGTAGCTAACTCGACAGGCGTTCATGTTGGTGCTGCTAACGGTATTAATGTCACTGCAGATGCAGTTGGTCTTACAACCGGTTCGACACTCACAGTTAACTCTGCTGGTTTACATGTTAATACAACACTCAGCCTAACAAGCCTTTCAACATCCGGTAATATGGAAGTTGGCGGTAACCTTGTTGTTCTCGGAGATCTGCTTACAATCAACGTTGCTACGTTGGCTGTCGAAGACTCTCTGATCCAACTTGCTGCTAATAACACCGCATCTGATCTTCTTGACATTGGTTTCTACGGAAACTACGAAGCTGGAGATTCTGGTGCGCATGAGCATACAGGTTTCTTCAGAGACGCTTCAGATAATGGCATCTATAAGATCTTTGTCGGTCTTGAAACTGCGCCAACAACAACTGTTGATACATCAGGCACAGGCTACGAAACAGGTACTCTCCAAGCGTATCTGAAATCAGGTGGCTTAATTTCGAATGCTACTAACGTTACTATTACTGCAAACTCTACGCTTGCGGTTGGTATCACTGCTAATACTCTTACTCTCTCGACTCCGCTTGCTGTGGGTTCAGGTGGTCTTGGTCTTAGCTCAATTACCTCTGGTGCAATTCTTGTAGGTAACGGCGCTGGAACAGCTACCGTTCTTACTGCTGGCACAAACGGTAAAATTCTACAATCAAACGGAACATCCGTAGTATACGGAAATCTTGATGGAGGCACGTTCTAATTTATGGAAGCTGAATTTGTAAATGAGTATATCAATCGATTACTCGCGAGTGTACATGATCTTACAAGTAAGAACGTAATGCTAGAAACGAAACTGGTCATGGCTGATAAAGCCATGGCCAGTCTTCAAGCAAAAATTGTTGATCTCGAGAAGCTTGGAAATAAAAACAAAAAAGCTGAAGATACTTCTGTATAAATAGAATATTAGAGGTTTACATAACCGCTTAGTTACTCTATATAGAGGTTGAGAATGGCAAATAAGTTTCAATTCAAGCGCACGACAGTCGCTGGTCGTACAGCTAATACTACTGACGTAGCAAACTCGGCCTTTATTGATAAGGGCGAATTCGCGGTCAACTTAACTGACCGTAAAGTATTCTCTTCAGATGCAGCCAATGCCATCTTCGAAGTTGGATCAAATCTTTCTTCTCTCGCTGTCACTACAGTTGTCGCCAACGGTTCTTCAGGCACCGCGGGACAAGTTCTCACGTCAAACGGATCCGGCGTTTATTGGGGAGTAGGAGGCGGTGGAGGCAATACATATGCAAGTATTGCAACTTACACCTACACTATCGCTTCGAATACTACCGTTATTACTGGCGCAGATGATAATACAGATGTTCTTTCGTATACCGCTGGACTCGAAAGCGTATACCTGAACGGTTCGAAACAAGTTCTTACAACAGATTACTTGACAACAAACTCTGGTGCTATTACATTTACTTCAAACGTATTTGCTGCTGACGTCGTAGAAATTGTTTCTGTAACTCCTCAGCTTTCTGTTTTAGTCGCAGATTCAAACACTCGAACAACAAACACCACATCAAATACGACAGTCGATTCTTTTAGTGCCGCTAATTATCGATCTGCTAAATATTATGTACAAATCACTTCGGGTACTGACTATCACGTGACAGAAGTTTTGCTTATTCATGATGGTACAGAAGTTTATATTACTGAATACGGCACAGTTTATTCAAACACATCACTCGGCAACGTAAGTGCAAATATTAATACTGGTTATGTAGAGTTGCTCGTCGCTCCTTCCAATTCAGCGAGTACAGTAAAAACTCGTCGTCTTGCGATAGAAGTATAAATAAAGATAAAATCTGAGGGATAGGGAACCAGATGGCAACTCCAAATAATTTTCGCGTTAAGAACGGCTTAACTGCCGCAAATGGTGTAACGGTTACTACAGGAAACGTAGTAATTTCGAACGGTCAGCTCATAATTAATGGGACTGCCATTAACTCGACCAGCATCAGTCAATCTGCAAACAATGCATACGCTAACGCAGTCAACTATGCAGACGGTAAAGCAGCAGATGCCTATGGTAATGCCGTAGCAGTCGCGACCGGTTCTTCAACCAATGCATATAATAATGCAGTTGCTTTTGCTGCGAATGCTAGCAATCTCACGACTGGAACACTTTCTCTGAATCGCCTTCCTGCGACAGTCAACGTATCTCTTGCTCTAAATGTTACAAATACTGTTAACATTTCAACGAGTAATTTAACAGTTTCTCAGGCAAATGATGTTGCCACTCTTACAGGAACTGTACTTTCATTTACAGATAGCCTGACAGAATCTACCAACACATATTACGCTGCAGTTAGTCATGATAAACTGATTACTTCAAAAAATTATGCTGTTGCTAACGTACTCTATTCAGACTACGGTGAAATTTCTCGAACTGGAATGTTTGCGGTTGTAGGTATAGACACAACGAATAGCTCGATCTATGTTCGAGGCGTGACTGTCAATACCTCGGTGATCGCAATCGGAAATACTACAGTATCCAGCTTCATCAACTCGACTGCCTTTTCTGGTAATGGTGCATCGCTTACTTCTGTGAATGCCGCGACAGTTGGTGGAAACTCTGCTTCAGATCTTCGAACATATGCAGAAACGTATGCATCGAATGCTACCAATCTCGCATCTGGTACTGTGAATTCTGCACGTCTTCCATCAGCGAATGATACGACAGCAGGCGCAGTCATTCTTGTTAACTCAGTAACAAACACTTCTATTACCGCAGCAGCTTCTGCCAACTCGGTAAAAACTGCTTATGATGCTGCGATCGCAGCGAATACGGCTGGAGGAACTGCAGCAGCAACTGCTTATAGTAACGGTGTAACGTATACTGATAATAAGGCAGCAAACGCATACTCGAACGCTATTGCAATTGCAGCGAATGCCACGAATCTGACTTCTGGTACAGTAAACATTTCTCGTATTCCAACAGTCGACGCAGTCAATAACACTTCGATTACACTGATTCCAGTGGCTAATAATGTGAAGACTGCTTATGACGCTGCTATTACTGCAAATACAAATGCCGCTTCTGCTCTTGCAAATGCTGCCACAGCATATACGAATGCTATCGCAATTGCTGCGAATGCAACCAATCTGACTTCTGGTACAGTTAACGCCGCTCGTCTTCCATCAGCAAATGCTACTGTAGCAGGCGCAACACTTCTTGTCGATTCAGTATCGAATACTTCGCCGACTGCAGCAGCTTCTGCCAACTCTGTAAAGACTGCTTATGATGCGGCCATAGCTGCTAATACGCTTGCCAATACTGCAGCAACTTCAGCAACTTCAGCATATTCAAACGCGGTGACTTACACAGATACGAAGATCGGAACAGCAAATACGGCAATGGTCGCGAATGCTGGAGCTGCATATACCAATGCAATTACGATCGCAGCAAATGCAACGAATCTGGCTTCTGGTACAGTAGCATTCGCTCGTCTTCCTTCTGTCGACTCGATTAGCAATACTTCGGTCGCGTTAGTGCCAGTTGCTAACAATGTGAAGACTGCATATGATGCGGCTATCACTGCCAATACAAACGCTCAAACAGCACTCACTGCCGCAGGAGCTGCTTATACCAATGCTGTATCTTATACAGACACAAAAATAGGTACAGCTAACACCGCCATGGCAGCGAATGCCGCGGCTGCTTACACGAATGCTATCGCATTTGCAGCGAATGCTTCGAATGCAAACAACGGTACTCTTGCTGAAGCTCGTCTTCCATACCGTATGAATCAAGATCTGAGAACAACAGATTCTCCAACTTTTGCAAACGGCACATTTAATGGTTCTGTTTCAGTCGGTGGAAGCCTTACAATTACTGGTAACTTGATTTCAACTAACGTACAAACTCTTTCTGTTGCCGATCCTCTGATTAAATTAGCTGTGAATAACCCGAGCGACTTGCTTTGGATTGGATTCACTGGTCACTATAGTGGATCAGGTAATACAACAAACCATGCTGGTCTTGTTCGTAGTCCAGATACAAAAGAATTCATCCTCATGTCGACATATGGAGATGAAACGGCTGTTGCAAATAATAATACGATCAACGTCGCCGACGCATCGTTTTCGTATGCAAACTTGCAAGTCAGCTTATTAAAGGCAGGAAACTCTACGGTATTCTCTACGATCAATTCTACGGCATTCAGTCAAACTGCTAACAATGCGACGAATCTTGGTGGACAAGCTGCAGCTTATTATACCAATGCGACAAATATCAGTACAGGCACACTTCCTTTTGCAAGATTGCCTTCGTTGTTTATTGGAACAACTACAATTCAGTCTACGAGTGCCGCCCAAGCAGTAAGCGGTATCACTACACTTGCCGCAGGTAACACTACGATTACTGGATTTGTCAATGCTACTTCTTCGGTTAACTCGGCTATCTTAGCAGTCGGAACAAACTTTGTTGCAAATACTACACAAACAACACTAGCAACAAATATGCTTTTGAATAATGATAAACAATTAAGATTCCAAACAGCTAATACATCATCATATGCTTACTTTGTACAGCAAAGCGATGATAATTTTGTATTGTATAGTTCAAATACCGCTGGCGGTGCAAGACCTATTTGGAGTGTTTTTGCTAATAGTATAACATCAAGTTTTAGCTTATCGGTTCCGACATCTATGAGTGCAAACCTTGTGATGGCCAACAACAACATCACTCGACCAATTCTGACAGGTTACACTGAGCACGAAGTTGCTAATACGGCAGCGACTGGATCATATAGCCTCGATTGCGGCGCAGCCAACTTCTGGGATCTTACACTCACTGGTAATATTACAATTGCTCCGACTAACGTCCCACCAGCCACGAGAATGTGGGCAGGAACGATCGCCGCGAAGCAAGATGCAACAGGAGGTCGTACGATCACGTGGCCTACTGGCAGTAAATATCCAGGCGGAGTCGCTCCTCCTGCAACAACAACCGCGAATGCTCTCGATATCTGGTCGCTGATGACTTATGATGCTGGTACTTCTTGGATTGTTTCTCTGACGGTGAAGGGCGCCGCATAATGAGTATCGGTGGTGGTTCAAAGTTTACATTAGAGAAAACGTGGCGTGGAGCTGGAACTGGAACGACCAAGTTTAACAGTCCAGGAAACATCGCGATTCCTTATGGCAGAAACAGCGTTCTTGTTTCTGGTCGAGGTGGCACAGGAACTGCACTCGTTCCTGGCCCCGGAACTGGAACATTTAATATCGTTGCCGGTAATGCCACTGGAACTTATAACGTAATTCCTGGCAATGCCACTGGAACTTTCAACATCGTTCCTGGTAATGCGACTGGTACATTCAACATCGTACCAGGAAATATTGCCAACTACAACATTATTTTCCCAGGAACTGGCACGTTTAATATCTTAAATCCTGGAACCGGCGTGTATAACATCATTCCTGGCCCAGGAACTGGTACTTTTAATATCGTTCCAGGAAATTCGACTGGTACTTTTAATATCGTTCCAGGAAATGCAACCGGTACGTTTAATAAAGTTCCAGGTACTGGTTCAACTTTTAACATCGTCCCAGGAACAGGAACTGGCACGTTTAACATCGTTGCTGGAACAGGAACAGGTACTTTCAACATCGTACCAGGAAATATTGCCAACTACAACATTATTTTCCCAGGAACCGGCACGTTTAACAAAGTTCCAGGTAATATTTCTGGCTATAACATTATTTTCCCAGGAACTGGCACGTTTAACATTGTTGCTGGAACAGGAACAGGTACGTTTAACAAAGTTCCTGGTCCAGTAGCCAATTACAACATCGTTCCAGGAAATTCCACTGGTACGTTTAACGTCGTTCCAGGTAACGTGTCAGGTTATAACATCGTTCCAGGTAACGTGTCAGGTTATAACGTAAATCCAGGCAACGTGGTAGGATATAACGTCGTTCCAGGAAATGCGACCGGTACTTATAACGTAGTTCCAGGCATACCGGGCAATAAAGCTACAAATGCATTTATCAGTCCAAAATTTGGATATACACCGGCTTTTTATAATGCTCCTGGTCCTCCATCTCCAGGTCCGCAAAACTTTAATGCGCCTTCGAATGGCCCTGCAAACTATAACTCTCCTTCAAACGGGCCAGCAAACTTTAATGCAGCGAGCAATGGTCCTGCAAACTTTAACGCTGCTTCAAATGGGCCAGCAAACTTTAACCCTGCTACCAATGGTCCTGCAAACTTCAATGCACCGACTAATGGCCCCCAAAACTTTAACCCTGCAACCAATGGTCCTCAGAACTTCAACGTAGCGAATGGTCCTGCAAACTTCAATGCACCCACTAACGGGCCTCAGAACTTCAACGTAGCCAATGGTCCTGCTAACTACAATGCTCCGACTGGAGGTCCTCAAAACTTTAACGCGCCGACAAATGGTCCTCAGAATTTTAACCCTGCAACGAATGGCCCGCAAAACTTCAACCCTGCAACGAATGGTCCTCAGAATTTTAACCCTGCAACCAACGGTCCTGCAAACTTTAATCCAGCGACAAATGGCCCACAAAACTTCAACGCGCCTACCAATGGCCCGCAAAACTTTAACGTAGCCAATGGTCCACAAAACTTTAACGTAGCAAATGGCCCTGCAAACTACAACGCGCCAACCAATGGGCCTCAGAATTTCAATCCTGCGACTAACGGACCGCAGAATTTCAACCCAGCGACAAACGGTCCACAGAACTTTAATCCAGCAACAAATGGTCCACAAAACTTTAATACGCCAACTCCAGCTGTTCCAGGAAATCCATCGAATGCTCTAGGCATTACTTTCCCAGGATCAAATGCCGGAGGTACACCTGCTCCTGTAATAAATAGTCAGACGGCAAGCTACTATTCTTATCCGGATGGTCAATCACATTCGGTAACTGTAGCTCCTGGAGGATATATAGATATTACTATTGAATAAGTGATTTGACAAGGATTTACTATGCCATATAATATCCCTAAGTATGGGAAACAATTGAACTGCTTTGCTGTATGGACAGGAGGATTTACTCCTGAAGAAGTCGATAAAATCATCGACCTCGAAAAACTTCAAGAGTTTGAAAAAGGTAAAGTCGGGCTAGAGAAGAATGCTCCGGCCCCAGTCGAAACGCGTGATTCAGATATCTCATGGATCCATCATGATCAACACAGCGACTGGTTATTTCAGAGAATGTCTGGAATTATATCAGTAGTCAACTACGACAACTTTATGTATGACATTGAAGGTGTCGAGGCGTTTCAATATACCAAATATGGACCAAACCAACATTATACTTGGCACTGGGATGTCGAGTTCGGTTGGCAGAAATATATAAGAAAGATATCTGCATCTCTACTTCTTTCAGATCCTTCTGAATATGAAGGTGGAGAATTAGAGATCGTAAATACTGGAAATTTTGAAAGCAAAGTCTCATTTAAACCGAATAAAGGTGACATCGTATTTTTCGCTTCGTGGATGCCGCATCGCGTGGCACCAGTCACTTCTGGTTTTCGTAGAAGTCTTGTAGCATGGGTAATGGGTGAAAGAGAATGTTAAGTTGGAATCCTTTTAAGAAGAAACCTATCATTGAGTTTTATTGCCATCGTGATGACGTAGCCAGTTTACCACACCCAAAACCTGCAGCTAAACATATACCCGAGTGGTATAAGAGAATTCCTCCGCTCATTACAGATGGGCGAGATGATCGTGACTGGACTGGATCACATAGTTTCACTGCAAAAAAATGTATGCCAATGATCGATGCTATGTCGTTGGGTTATGTTATTCCTCTTATCGGCGACTTGACAGTTAGATCAAATCATGACTGCAGTACGATTGAAGTCACGTCTTCTCCACAAATCAACGTATGCGAGTTTCATGACATTCGACAATTGGGAGAAAGAAATGCGCCAGGTTTTCCTGCGCCTCCTTTAAAGTTTGTCAATCCATGGATCGTAAAAACAGCTCCAGGTTGGTCGACTCTTTTTATAGCTCCGATTAATAACTTTGAAAGTCATTTCACATGTCTGTCAGGATTAGTCGATACTGATACATATCCAAAAGAAGTCAATTTTCCTGCAATATGGCATACACCAAATGCTGATGTGCTTTTGCTAGCAGGAACTCCTTTGGTAATTGCAATTCCAATTAAGCGTGATGCCGTTCCATCAAAACCTACTATCAGGAACATGAAAGATGACGAGCAACGCCTGGTTAATATCATAACGAAGATGCAAAACACACGTAGAAGTGTATATACGAAAGAACTGAGAGTGCCAAGAAAATGAAAGAGATGTTTTCTTTTTTGAAACCAAAGAAAGATATTCAATTCGTAGACACGAAGAAGTTGTCTTATCATAACTTTTCTGTTGAACGAGCCGTCGATGTTCCAACAAATACTCGTAAAGTCCAACAAGACAAGTATGGTAAGCATCTCATGCCATACTGCCCGGGAATTTTAGACTATGCTCAGTTTGGATATATCATTCCTGCATGGGTAGATATTCATATCATGGCAAATAAAGCTGGCACTTCATGGTATCTCGGAGATAAGGGCTCAAGAGGAGATCGTGGATTTGATAATGGGGTCCCAATGGAAGAAAAGTTTGTAGATGGTGCTTTTACACCAGTTGGAATTAATCCTGCTGCCATTCTATTTCCATCTCCTTGGAAAATTTTTACTCAAAAAAATATCAGCGCGCTGCTAATGCCGGCGTTCTATCACTCTACCTTTCTTGATGATCTATACGTGACTCCAGGTTTGGTAGATTATAAAAACTTTCATGTCACCAACTTTATTTGCATGCCAAAAAGAGAATGTAATGTTCACATCAAAGCCGGAGAACCTTTAATACATGTAATTCCTTTCCTCAACAAGGATATTACTGCTTCTGTTGGTCCTGCTACTGATGAGATGATAGATAAAACTACAAATCTCATTCCTGGTGACGATAAGCAATACTATCGAAAGTTTATGGGAGTGAAAAAGAAATTTAATATGCAAAAAGAAGAGATTAAACAATGAATATTTTTGTTTCAGTATGCTCGTACCAAGATCCTTTACTTCCTCATACCATTAAGAGTATGATGCAAACCAAATCAAATAGAAACAACGTAGTCTATTCGATTTTTGAACAAACTCGTTATGAAGATTCATTGGCATGTACAGAACCAGTGCTCGTAAGTCGAGATGATGTCATCTATAAAAGAATCGATCCAGAATATTCTGACGGATGTGTTTGGGCAAGATATATTAATATGCTAAACTTGACAACAGAGTATGACTTCATCTATCAAGTCGACTCTCATATGTTACACGATCTCAATTGGGATCGTTCTCTAGTTGAAGATTATAAGAGAGCGATGGATATTGCTGGAACAAATAAAGTTATCATTACTGGATCATGCAAATCATTTTCAATCGAAGAAGTAGATGGAGAGATTAAAACTTATCCTCGACATGATGAACATGATGCTTGCAAAGTAAAATACTATACTATCGATCCTCATAATTTTATTCCAGATGTTCATGGAGATCAGATTCCATCAACTGACATGCCGCAACCGGCGTTTCATATTATGGCTGGAAACTTTTTTACGCATACTGACTGGATCGATGAAGTCGGTTTAGATCCAAAGATCTTCTTCCGCGGAGAAGAAATCATGATGACGATGATGTCATATGCTGCTGGATATAAGATGTTTCATCATAGTAAGATAGTATCATATCATCTTGAGAACACCGGAAATTGGCATACGAAGACTCCTCCCGAAGATGCGAAGGCAGCTCGAAGAAGAGAAATACTTGCTGAAATTGGAGTGTGGAGATGGAAGCAATATCTCGAAGCATGCAGAGAAGATCTTCTTGTTCAGTTTCATGAAGAATTTGGAATTGACTTTATTAATCTCGTCATCGAAGATCGCGCCCGAACTTATAGTCTTGATGCGATTCCTGGTAAAGTTGATGTCCTTGCCATTTCGAAGAAACAAAAGAAGAAAGTCAAGTTGCCTAAAACTCTTTTTATGAGTGAAGATGAAGAATGATAGTATGTTCTCTCCCACGTTGCGGAGCCACGAAGTTTTGTCTTGATCTTCAAGAAAAAATAGGTATGCCGTTTGTTGGAGAGTTACATCCTATTCATATTGGGAATACACGTAAAGCAGATGCGCACGAAACTCACCATCAAGAGAACTTTACTCCGGAAAGATTTGCCGATCTTCTAAGTTATAATAAAGATAATATCATTCTTATCAATCAACATTCATATCTTAAGATTAATCAGGCGTCGTTCGTAGTGCTACGAAAGAATATGAGAGATGCATACCTAAGCTTTGCAAACTTTTTATTAAAAATGTATCCTGAATTAAAACCTAATGCTATTAAACATCAAGTCGACTTAATGCATAATGATTATTTGGCGATAAGAGCTTACTTAGATAAATACCCTAGAGAAATAGTTTGGTACGAAGAATACTTCGAAGTATCAGGGACCAGAACTCCTCTCTTGGATGCATATCCAGGAAAAGAAGCCATCATAAAACAAATAGACGGGTATCATGGGACACACATTTGATAGAAGATATGTTCTTACATTCGTGCAGCTTACATGCCCGATTATTGCAGCGTGGGCAATATACACCTATGCCACTCTTCCGTGGCTGATTGCTGCAGTTGCTATGTTCTTCTTAATGAGAACTGTTGGCGGGGTCATCACGTATCATCGGATTCATAGCCATCGCACTCATACCATGAATCCTATTATGGAATTCATAGGCACTGCTCTCGGTTTTTATGGATCCTTTACTTCGCCTGTCGAGTTTTGCGCTACACATAATAATCACCACAAATATGTAGACTCTCACAAGGATCCTCATCCTCATACAATTATCGGATGGAGAACGTTGTTTCCTTTATTGTGGAACGAGAGCGGAATTAAAGATGGAGACATTCGCACCGTTGTTCGTCTTCGTAAGAATAAGATCACTAATCTGTTCTACGAACACTTCTGGTTAATGCTAACACTTCCATTCCTTCTATTACTTGTTTCAGTTCAAGCATACTTCTTCTTGTACTTCATACCTTTCACATTTTCTATTTGGTCGGCGGCATTCTCTACGTTTAATCACGATGAGAATGGGCCGAAGAACATGGGATTTTGGTATGGGATCATGAGTGGAGGAGAACATTGGCATAAGTGGCATCATGATCATCCTTACGATACGAGCGGAGAAGGATGGCTAAATACTGTAGCAGATTTTATAGCCACAAAGAGAGTTGTTAAGAGATGAATATCAATCATGTAATAATTCATAGTCTAGATGAAGTCGATTTTGACGGCATCTATGATGGTAGTTTAGATTCTATCGAAAAGAACTGGCCAACAAATAATAGTCTTCAAGGAACAGAAATAAAAAATCGCGTCAGAGATATAATTCAAAGTGCACTTGATAATGAATGGCCCGGATTAAATCCACGTACGCCGCATGATGCGCATATTTTATTTAAGCACGTTGATTTAGATACAGGAATTGACATGGGACTGGTGAGTGCCTATATTACTTCAGATGGAACCTTAGACGGCAGACATTCTTTTTCTCGAGCCACCTCAGATGGTTCTCGTAATTATTTGTATTTGGCAGAAACTGTCGAAAATCGTAATCAATTTTATAGAGATATCGGTATAACAAAAATAAAATACAACCTTCCAAAAGATTCCCATTTATACAAATTTTTAAAGTACAAGGCAGGATCTGGGAATTATGAAATCCTCGAAGATTTTGAAAATCCTGAAATGGCCGGTTTTAGAATAGTAATTACCGCCCCAGCTTTATGAAGTTTCTATTAAATGTGGGTGCCGAGAAAGCTGGCACCTCTTGGCTATATCATTATTTTCGAAACCATCCAGAATTCTATGATATGGGAAAAGAACTGAATATCATTCAGAGAGATGATTTGGTTCCTATCCTAGAGGATGTAGACGAATATAGAAAAGACGTAGAGTCTTTCTTTCGAGCAGTTTCAAATGTAAATCAGGTAACAGGCGACTTCACACACTATGAAGGCTCGAGCGAGAACGTCTTTCGACTCATAAAGAACGGCTTACTGAAGCACGATATCGAAGTAGTGCCGGTCTATATTATGAGAGATCCTATCCAAAGAGCGTGGTCTGCTTGGAATTGTCTAGGAGGAGGTAAGATTTTAGCTAAATCTCCCGCTTCACAGTTTGTGATGACTAATTTTATGTCATGCAAATACAGAGAAACGATAGAAGCTTTAGATAGTGTTTTCCCAAATCCTTTGTATTTCTTCTATGAGGATTTTTTTACTCAAGACAATATCAATAAGATATGCGATGAGTTACAGATTTCTCATCATCCGGCAAAATGCGAAACTAGAATCAACGCTTCTTCTTATAAGAAAATGTCAAGCATCTTCTTAAAAACTTTTGGCAAATCTCAGAAGAATAAAACAGCCGCTAAATATATTTTTGAAAGATTTGAAAATGTACCATGGAAACTCGAGGATTATTCGTAGATCTACTCTTGACGAAGATCTTCGCCTAAGATTGCTTGAAGGTTTAAAAAGCCCAGTACACATGCACTACTTCCATCGTAACGAGGCTACAAACGCGACAGATGAAGCTGTACTCGAGTTTCTCGACAGAGAACAGTTTAACTGCAATAAAACCCATATCGAATATTGGTATCAATCTCAAGAAGGTTCTGGAGATTTATGGCCTCATGTGGATTTTAATGAGAAACTTCGAGATAGAATTAATGCTGGGGAAAAACTAAAACCAGAAGAACTGATGTCTCCAATTACCATCGCGTGTTATTTAGAGGTAACCGACCTTGAAGGTGGAGAATTCTGTATCTCTGAAAGAAGTTGGCTCGACTATAAAAAAGAACAAAGTCTTCCGGAAGGTTTAAAAGAAGAGTTGCTCAAATATACTCACGAGTCTTTTCAGCCTTTCGAAGGCGCAGTCTTATACTTCGAAGGCAGCAGATATTACCATTGGATCAACGAGGTCAAGCGAGGATCTCGTAAGAGCATACTGATCAATTTCTGGGACGATTGCAGCCTTAAGTCCACTTAGTTCCATGTTTTGAGCTATATTTCGTTTCAGGATCGTATGCAGCAAAGTCTTCGTAGCGAGGATCTCCTGGTTCAGCTCTCTTGCCGATGCTGTATTCGCCGATATGATTGACGATGTTATAGCCTTCTTCAGTCTTTAGCTTGCATGTCTGCATACCAAGTTGCTGCAATGATTTTGCTACAACATACTCGCTTAAGTTCTTTTCGCCTACTGATTCGGCATGAGGAAGATCTACTATGGCACGCGGAAAAACACTTGCCAAACTCCAAAAATATGCTTCAGAAAGCTCGCCACGGTATTTTCCGAGTGTAATGTCTGTTTCATAAGCCTGTGTTTCCTCTTCAAAGTCATACCATTTCTGTCGTGTCAAACATACTTGAGAAACGTTACGATAGTCATGAAGAATCTGAGTCATGTCGAGCATTCGAATAGGACAGTTGAACGTCACATCATCTTCAGATAGGTATACGTAATCATAATCTCGTTCTCTCAGTAGTTCGAAGGTTCGATTCCATACATATGGCAAACCCATATTCTGTTGATGTAGGAAGATCTCAGTAAATCCAAAATTCTTGGCCAACTCGAACATCGTGCCGTCATGCCGACCTTTTGGCATGTCATCGATAAAGATGCCTTCGACTTGACATCCACTCATGTCTAACATATCTCGCTGAGATTTCAGTGTTGGAATCAAATACTCAAGACGATTCGTCGACCATATGATCTTACAAACTTTCATCGCGATGACTCCGTATCAAAGAAGAATGTTTGAAAGAGTCGACCATCATATAGATCTTTGCCAAAGTAATCTAAACTGGCATGGAAGAGGTCGCCGCTATAGAGAACTAATCGATTGTATTTGTTACCTACAATATCGATCCGATCCCACTTGGTATAATCATATGCCTCGTGCTCGTTTGTTGGAGCTCGATACTCACCTGTTTCTTTGTGTCGAAACAGACCAGTGCCTGCAGTATGCGGTGCATCAGGCGTGAGGTAGCATACACCAGCCCACATACTCGTATGATCGCAATGGATCCACGTTCTATCTGAAGCAGTAGCGTATTGAAAAGCGCCAGTATATCCCGAATCTTCGTGCCAATTGGTAATCTTTCCAATTGGATTCATCCAATGTTGAATGCAATCCTTGACATCTTGAGTCATGAAAGAAGGCGTTCGTTTTCCTGGATAGTTGCCTGTGACACTAAAGTCTTGAGTCAAAGCAAAGGCTCTGACTGCATCTGGATTGATATAAAAGTTATCGATAATCATCAAGTCTAAATTCATAATATTTCAAGTCTCCATGCTGTACTAGTTGTATTTATACGGCTTATAAATAGCCAGACACATAAATATAATAAAGAGGTATTCGATGGCCACTCCTACTACAAAAGCAACATTTAAAGAGTATTGCCTTCGTAAGCTCGGCAAACCAGTAATCGAGATTAACGTTGATGATGATCAGGTAGATGATCGCATCGATGAAGCAATTCGCTACTGGTATGACTATCACTTCGATGGTTCAGAAAGAGTGTACTATAAGCATGCTATCACGTCAACTGACGTAACAAACAAGTATATCACTCTTCCAGAGAATATCATTGGTGCTGTCAGCATCTTCTCGATGGGTGATCCTTCGATTCGCTCTGACGACCTCTTTAATATTCGCTATCAGATCGCGCTGAACGACCTCTATACTCTGACTAACGTGTCTCTTGTTCCATACTACATGGTGATGGAACATCTTGCACTCATGACAGAACTTTTGGTTGGTAAACAGCCGATTCGTTATTCTCGTCACAAAGATCGTCTTTATGTTGATATGGATTGGAACACTGTTGCTATCGGAGAATTTTTGCTCGTCGAAGCTTATGAAGTCGTTGATCCAGAAACATGGACAGATGCTTATAACGATCGCTGGCTTCAAAACTATGCTACGACTCTGATCAAAGAACAGTGGGGTTCTAACCTTACAAAGTTTACTGGAATGTCTTTACCTGGTGGAGTGCAGTTTAACGGAGAGAAAATCTATGATGATGCTGTGGCCGAAAGAAGAAAACTCGAAGACGAGATGATTTCTTCTTATTCTCTGCCGGTTCTCGATATGATTGGATAATACATGTCGACCAACTTCTATTTTAACAACTTTACAAATAGCCAAGAGCAGATCTTAATTGAAGATCTGGTTCTCGAGTCTATTAAAATTTATGGTCACGATGTATTCTACTGTCCTCGTACACTCGTTGAAAAAGACGAAATCTACGAAGAAGATGCATTATCACAGTACAACAGTAATTATTTAATTGACATGTATATTCGTAGCTATGAGAGCTATGAAGGTGACGGGCAATTCTTATCAAAGTTTGGTCTTGAAATTCGAGATCAGGTCACGTTCACGGTATCCGTTCGTAACTTTATGAATGAGATCGGTTTAGTGGAAATGCTTGATCGTCCGCAAGAAGGTGATCTCATCTATCTGCCGATGGCAGATCGTCTGATGTACATCAAATACGTCAATAAAACTCCTGTCTTCTATCAGATGGGCGCTATTCAGATGTATGATCTCGTTTGCGAGATGTTTGAATATAGCAGCGAGCAGTTAAATACTGGCATTGAAGCCATTGATAGTATTGAGAAAAATAGCAGCCTCAGTCTCGACGAGTTTGGAATCTTGACGAATGACGGTTTACTTCTGGTTACTCAAGAAGGAAATCCAATCATACAAGGTAGCTATGATTTTGGCACACAAGCCGGAGATGCATTCGAAGATAATATGGAGTTCGAAACAGGTGGGGACAGCATCCTTGACTGGACGCAAATCGATCCGTTTAGTGAGGGACAAGTATAATGTTTGGAAGAACATGGAATCATGACAGTCTAAGAAAATACATCATCGTATTCGGAACTGTCTTTAATGACATCTATATCAATCGCTTGAGCAATGCCGGAGAAGTACTTCAGACTCTCAAAGTTCCTTTGACATACGGTCCAAAAGACAAAGTGCTTTCAAGACTCGAGCAAAATCCGAAGATGGATAATCAAGTTGGTATCATTCTTCCTCGTATTTCTTTCGAAATGACGACCATGGAGTATGATTCTACTCGTAAGTTGAATACTCTGAATAAGCTGACAAAGCAATCTACTAATGCAGGCACAGACGACGAAGTCAAATATCAGTATCAACCTGTTCCTTATGACATGCAGTTCGAGATGAACATCTTAGTCAACAATGCTGAAGATGGTACTCGCATCGTAGAGCAAATTGTTCCGTACTTTACACCTGACTTTACGGTGAGTGTCAATCTTGTTCCTGAAGTCGATGGCCCTCGAGATATTCCTATCATTCTAAATAGCATCTCTTCTCAAGATCAATATGAAGGTAGCTTCGAACAAAGAAGAGCACTGATCTGGACACTTAACTTTACGATGAAGGGTTACTTATACGGACCAACGAAGAAATCAAAATTAATCAAACTCGCAGAAACAACGTTCAGACTTCCAGAAGATGTCGAGACAGGAAACACCGATAATACCGCCAATACGATAGTCGTGGCTTCGAGACCTGGACTTACTGCGAATGGACAACCTACTACCAATACTGCTTTAAGTATCTCATATGAAGATATTAAGAGCACAGATAACTATAGCATTATCAATACAATTACTGAGAATATCTAATGAGCAATGAACTTGATAAATTTTTAAACATCGCCTCAGGCGATAACTTACCAGCTGTGATCGAAAAGAAGATGAGTACGCAAGTCTCAGCTGACTTTGAGTATGCTCGCGAGAACATGATGGAAGTTATCAATAAGGGACAAGAAGCACTCTTTGATTTGATGGATGTGGCCAAACAAAGCCAACACCCTCGAGCATATGAAGTCTTAGCCACCATGATGAGCACGATGGTAGGAGCGAGTAAAGACTTGCTTGATCTTCAGGCCAAAAAGAAGAAGATCATGGAAGACGATCCTTCGGCTTCTCCTCAGCAAGTCACAAACAATCTTTTCGTAGGTTCGACAGCAGAGTTACAGAAATATCTGAAGCAGCACAAAGATGGCGAGTGAAAACTATCTCGGGAATCCGAGGCTCAAGAGAGCAGACACAAAGGTCGAGTATACTCCCGAGCAAGTCGCAGAGTACATTAAGTGCTCTGAGGATCCGATCTACTTTATCTTAACTTACTGTAAGATTGTCAATATTGACAAGGGTTTGATCATGTTCCCGCTCTGGGAATTCCAGAAGGAAATGATCCTCGCTTTTGAAGACAATCGATTTGTAATCTGTAAGATGCCTCGTCAGGTCGGTAAGACGACTACGGTTGCCGCTTACTTACTTTGGAAGATCGTATTCAACGAAGAATATTCGATCGCTATCTTGGCCAACAAAGACAGACAAGCCCGAGAAATTCTTGGTCGTATTCAGTTGATGTTCGAACATCTTCCGAAGTGGCTTCAGATGGGTGTTACCGAATGGAATAAAGGTAACATTAAGCTTGAGAATGGATCTGAAATCCTTGCTTCTGCTACTTCGTCTTCTGCGATTCGTGGTACTTCACAGAACATGGTTTATCTCGACGAGTTTGCCTTCGTTCCTACCAATATTCAAGACGAGTTCTTCGCTTCGGTATATCCTACCATTTCATCTGGGCAAAGTTCGAAGGTTCTTGTGACTTCGACTCCAAACGGTATGAACATGTTCTATCGTATTTGGACAGAGTCTGAAGAAGGTAGAAATGCTTATGCTCGTGTCGACGTTCACTGGTCACAGATTCCTGGCCGTGACGAAGCATGGAAAGAACAGACGATCAGCAACACGTCTGAAGAACAATTCAGACAAGAATATGAGTGCGAGTTCCTTGGATCTTCGAACACTCTGATCCATCCTACTAAACTTCGTAATATGGTCTATAAGCATCCGATTGCACAGGCAGACGGTGGGCTCAAGATCTATGAAGAGCCAGAACCAGATACAATCTATGCTATCGTAGTTGATACATCTCGAGGAGCAGGAGCTGACTATTCTGCTTTTATTGTCGTGAATGTGTCTACGATGCCATATCGACAGGTTGCAGCATATCGAAATAACCTGATATCGCCAATGATCTATCCAAACATCATCTATAATGCGGCCATCAAATATAACGACGCTCTTGTTCTTGTCGAAACAAACGACATCGGTCAGCAGGTAGCTGACATCTTACATTACGATCTTGAGTATGACGGAGTTCTCGTCACTGCAAATAACGGCAGAACAGGTCAAAGTCTGTCAGGTGGATTTGCTACGACGACTCACTACGGTGTCAAGACTACGAAGCAAGTCAAGAGAGTTGGCTGCGCCACACTCAAGACTCTTGTCGAGTCTGATAAGTTCTTGATCTATGATTATGACACTATCTATGAGTTGACACGTTTCTCACTCAAGAATAGTTTAAAAGGCAACCAGTCATACGAAGCAGAAGACGGTAACGATGACATGGCCATGTGTTGTGTTCTCTTTGCTTGGTTAACGACTCAACCGTATCTGAAAGAGATTACAAATATCGATATTCGTATGCAAATATATGAACAAAACGAGAAGATGCTCGAGCAACAGATGCTTCCATTTGGACTCATGAGCACAGGAGACGATGAACATGACGAAGAAGTCAATGAACCACTCTTCGAAGGTGGATTAAAAGATGATTTCTGGGTTAGCAAGAAGATGGGATTCTTCGAAGGAAACTTTTGATATGAAAGACGAGTATAAACTTGATTTTAGAAAAGTCTATAATGCCATGAAGAGAGCGTTCGTTCAGAACGAAAAGAGCTTAATCTTTATTTCTCAAGTCGTAAGATATGGTAGCGGGCCTTCATTGAAATATACATATAAAAAAATGTTAGAATCTTCTTCCGGTGGAGAAATGGCTTATAAATCTGAAGAGATTTCAGATTATATTTCATCTTTATCAGATAGGCCGTTGGATTCTGTTGGCAGAGAATGCTACGCTGTGTTTAAAGAAAATCAGACCAAAGTAGTAAAAGTGAGCAGAAGAAAATCTAACGATGAATGGATCGAAGCAAAGCATCCATACAGCTGGATGGCAAGAAGGTATCGAGATACGCACGATATATGGCACATTCTTACTGATTATCCAACGACTGTAAACGGAGAAATGTGCCTTACCATGTTTTCTTTCGCGCAAACTCGTTCTCTTGGGTGGTTGACAATCAGCTTAAGCATATTCTTTGCGCACAAATTAGACCTTAGAAAATTCAAGATGGTATACGAAGCATACAAAAACGGTAAAAAAGCCAAGTTCCTCTTGGCAGAAGATTATGATAAACTACTATCTGAAAACTTACAAGATGCTAGGGAAAGATTAAATATCAGAAGTCCGCGCTTCTTTATAGATAAATCCCCTAATTTAATGAAGTTATAAATAAAGCAAATGCAACTTATATGACTAACCTTTAAAGGGAGATAACAATGGCGTTTCAAGTCAGCCCAGGAATTAATGTTTCTGAAATTGATCTTACAACAACTGTTCCGGCACTTGCGACTACGGTCGGTGGTTTCGGCGGAGTATTTCGTTGGGGACCAGTAGGAAAGTTTGTTCTTGTAGATTCAGAAAATACACTCGCAAATCGCTTCGGTAAACCGACCTCGGACAACTACGAAACGTTTTATACAGCTGCAAACTTCCTTTCGTATGGAAATGCTCTGTATGTTTCGCGTGCTGCGACCACAACAGGTTTTGCAAACACTTCAACTATTACTCTTGACAGTGACACTTCGCTTGCTGCGAACGGCACGGCGCTCGGTCTGACAGCTGGACTTCGCGTACAAGGTGACAACATTGCCGATGACACCTTCGTCACTGCAGTAACTAACAGCGCTATTACGATCTCGAGAGCCGCGACAGCAAATGCTTCAGCTCTGATTTCGTTCTTTGCGAACACTACAACTCTTTCTGCTTATGCTGGTGATACAGCTACAGTCGTTGCATCAAACGTAGTTATTCGCAACTCAGAAGAGTTTGAAAACAAAGGCGCGACCAACTCAGTATTCACAGGGACAGAGTTCGTAGCTCGTTATCCTGGCTCGCTCGGTAACTCTCTTAAGGTTTCAATGTGCGATAGTGCTGCGCAATATGCAGAAACAATTGTATTCGAAACTAATACTACTTGGGGTTCAACCACTGCAAACGCATATGCTCTTGCAGATCTTACATCGGCTAATGTATCGATCTCGGTCGGCAGTAACACTGCTAATGTTGTATTCGTATGGTCTAACGACGATTTCGCAGATCGTGTAGCCGCTTCTGCAACAGCGCGCGCAGTTGGATCGAACGGTGTATCAGCTAACTTTATCTCTCTTGCTACCGCAAATACGCTGTTTACAAATGGTGATGCAGTATGGTATGCAAAGGGCTCTTCTTCGACCGCGAATAGCATTCAAGGTTTATCAGAAGGCACAACATACTTCGTTACTGGAGCGAATACGTCTGGCTTTACTCTATCGTTAACATCAGGCGGTGCAAACGTTGCTATTTCGAATGGTGCTGCTAACTCGGTTGTTTATTTTACAAAACAATCAGCGACTGATCTTGGTCTTACTCTTGCACAAGCGCGTCTTGCAGTCACAGCACTCAAAGATAAGATCACTATAGGTGACTACATTGAAGTTGGTAATACAACAATCGGTAAGCAAAACATGAAGGTCACTTCAGAAGGCGCACAAGCCGACGACGGTACGAACATCTTCTTCAACATTGGTTTTGATTCGACTTGGAACAAGTCAACCAACTTCAGCGGTACTTCACTGAAGCGTCAGTGGGAATACTTCAACGTTGTCGAGTCTGCCCCTGGTGTATCTTCATCGATGACAAACGCCGGTCGCACTATTACAGACGAAGTTTCAGTAGTTGTAGTTGACGAAGACGGTCTGATCAGCGGAACACCTGGTCAAGTTCTTGAAATCTACCAAAACCTTTCACGTGCAACAAACGCGAAGAAAGATGACGGTACGACCAACTACTATAAGACTGCTATCAACGACTTCTCACGTTGGGTTTGGGCAACAAACGATCGTGCTGGTGCAGCTTCTAATACTCTGTCAAACGTTGCTAACTCTACTAACACGACAACTTACACACGTTCGTTCGTTCGTGGTACAGACGGAGCTAACGAAAGCACAGTATCGATGGCAGCTCTTGGTTCTGCATACGATCTCTTTGCAGATGCAAGCACGGTCGATGTTTCTCTTATTCTTCAAGGTAAGGCAATCGGAACTAACGACGTTCAGCTAGCCAACTATCTGATCGATAACATTGCAGAAGTTCGTAAGGATTGCGTAGTATTCGTTTCTCCAGCATACTCTGATGTTGTAGGTATTAACGTAGAAAACCAACAAGCACAGAACATCGTAGATTTTAGAAACGCTCTGCGTAATACTTCATATGCATTCCTCGATTCTGGTTACAAGTATCAGTACGACAAGTATGCAGACGTATATCGCTACATTCCACTCAACGGTGACATTGCCGGCTTGACAGCTCGCAGTGATAGCCTGAAAGATCCTTGGTTCTCTCCAGCTGGATTTACTCGCGGTCAAATCAAAAATCTTGTGAAGCTTGCATTCAGCCCTGGAAAAACAGAAAGAGATCTTCTTTATAAGAACGATGTCAATCCAGTTGTCACATTCCCAGGTCAAGGCACAGTACTTTACGGAGATAAGACTCTCCTCGGTCGTACAAGTGCATTCGATCGTATTAACGTACGTCGTCTGTTCATCGTTCTTGAAAAAGCGATCGCTACAGCTTCAAACTCTACTCTGTTCGAATTCAACGACGAATTCACAAGATCACAGTTTGTTAATCTGGTTGAGCCATATCTTCGCGACGTTCAAGGTCGTCGTGGAATCTTTGACTTCCGTGTGGTTTGCGACGAGACGAATAATACTGCTGAAGTAATCGATAGCAACCGCTTTGTTGGAGATATCTACATCAAGCCTGCTAAGTCGATCAACTTCATCCAGCTAAACTTCGTCGCCGTAAGATCTGGTGTCGAGTTCAACGAAATCGCTGGCCAGTTCTAATAAATAAGATAAACCTAGGAGGAAAGTAAATGGCTTTTAATATCAATGAAATGAGAAGCCAACTAGCTTTTGGCGGTGCAAGACAAAACCTGTTCCAAGTGGATATTTTTAATCCTGCGAACAACTCAGGGGATGCAAAAACAAGATTCATGTGTCAGGCAGCTCAGCTGCCTGGCTCTGACCTTGGAGTCATTCCAGTGTTTTACTTCGGTCGTCAAATGAAGTTAGCTGGTGACAGAACGTTCGCCGAATGGACAGTAACAATCATCAACGATGAAGACTTCCTGATCCGTAATGCAATGGAAGAATGGTCGAATAGAATCAATCGTCTTCAACGCAACGTCAGAGAAATTGGCCCTGGATACAAGTCACAGGCTACAGTTACTCAGTTTGGTAAAGATGGTTCAAAAATCCGTACTTATGATTTTAACGGAATCTTCCCAAGTAATATTAGCCCAATCGAACTCGATTGGTCTACAACCGATCAAATCGAACTGTTCCAGGTAACGTTCCAATATGACTACTGGTCAGTTGGTCGTACTGGATCGACAGGTCGCGCCGGCGGTGATTAATAAGTAAAGGGTAATCATTCCCCTTACTTTTTCGTTATTTAAATTGGAGAACCCATGGCCGAGTTATTTGGTTTTGAAATTAAAAGAAAGCAAGAAGAAAAAGAGCTTCCATCATTTGCCCCCAAACAGGACGATGATGGAGCTCTTGTTCTTGCCGAAGGTGGAGCTTATGGCCAGTATGTTGATATGGAAGGTGCCATTCGCACCGAGTCAGAGCTCGTCTCGAAGTATAGAGAGATGGCTCAGCATCCAGATATCGAACTTGCTGTCGATGATATTATCAACGAAGCCGTTGTTATCGATCCCAAAAAAGAAGTAGTTACTCTGAACCTTGATGATCTGGAACAACCAGAAAAGGTGAAGAAACTTATTCTCGAAGAGTTTGATAAAGTACTCGAGCTGCTCGAGTTTAATCAGCACGCCTATGAAATTTTCCGCAAGTGGTATGTCGACGGTAGAATATTCTATCACTTGATGATCGACGAGAAGGCTCCTCGTGAAGGCATCCAAGAACTGCGCTACGTAGATCCTCGAAAGCTTCGTAAAGTCAAAACTTACAAGAAAAGAAAAGCTGCCAAGGATTCGAACGTCATTATTCCTGCGACGGGCGAAGAGTTCTATATCTACAATGAGAATGGTTTCGGTAAAGTACCAACTCAGCCTAACTATCAAGATCCTACTACACAAGGCATTAAGATAGCAGTCGATTCCATTATCAACGTATCTTCTGGCCTTGTCAACGTAAAAGGTGATATGGTTCTTGGTTATCTACAAAAGGCTATTAAGCCACTCAACCAGTTAAAGGCGATGGAAGACTCATTGGTCATCTATCGTATCTCTCGTGCACCTGAACGTCGTATCTTCTACATCGACGTTGGTAATCTACCTAAAATGAAAGCTGAGCAGTATCTTCGTGATGTCATGACTCGCTTCAAGAACAAGGTAGTATACGATGCCGGCACAGGCGAGATCAGAGACGATCGCAAGCACATGACAATGCTCGAGGATTTCTGGCTACCACGCCGTGAAGGTGGTAAGGGTACAGAAATCACTACTCTTCCAGGCGGTCAGAATCTTGGTCAGATCGACGATATCGTTTACTTCCAACGCAAGCTCTATAAAGCTCTGAACGTTCCTATCTCTCGTTTGGATCCTGAACAGGCATTCAACTTCGGGAGAGCCACAGAAGTCACTCGCGACGAAGTCAAATTTTCCAAATTCATTACACGTCTTCGTGCTCGATTCTCTGATGTTTTCAGCAAGATCCTCGAGAAGCAACTCATCTTAAAGGGTATTATCACCTCTGAAGATTGGGCAGAATTCAAGTCCAACTTCAAATATGAGTTCACAGAAGATAACCATTTCGCCGAGCTGAAGAACACTGAGATTCTTCGTGATCGTATCTCCATGCTTCGTGACGTTGACGACTATGCAGGCAAGTACTACTCGCATGAATGGATTCGTCGTAACGTTCTTTATCAGACAGAAGAAGACATGAAAGAGATTGACAAGCAGATTGCTGAAGAACTTGACAATCCTCAGTATGCACCACCAGAAATGGGTCCAGACGGCCAGCCACTTCCTCCTGGAGATGTAGGCACACCACCTACTGAGAACGATGCTACTCCTCCGGCACCCGGTAAACCGAAAACGAAAGCTACTCCTATTCCAAACGTACCAGATTTGGTAGGAAAATAAATACATTATAAATAGTAAAAGAATTTTGGAGAATTTATATGGACATTGACGAACTAATTGGAGCCGCTGTCGACCAGCAGCCAACTCGCTTTGCTGCAACATTCGATGATCTCATGGGTCAAAAGATCGCAGCGAGATTAGAAGACGAGCATACCACATATGCTCAACAAATGTTTGCTTCTGACGAACCTGAAGATGCCGATGAAGAAGAATTCGAAGATGATTTGGATTTTGACATCGACGACGAAGAGTTCGAAGATGAATTCGAAGACGAAGAATTTGATATAGAAGATCTCGACCTAGAAGATTTAGACACAGAGGAAGAAGACGACGATGGCGAAGACGCTTAAAGATTTCTTAAATGAAAGACAGCTTGGGCCGATGGTCGTCAAGAATCCTGACGAGCAGAAGTTCATCGACAAGCACGTAGTTGCAAAGACTGACGATCGCAACGGCAATGACGACGAGCTTTTCAAAGGTTCGAAGGTCAAGATGGCTGATCGCAAGAAAGATCGCAAAGGATATAATCCTGGAGAAGACGAAGAAGTATATGAAGAGCTGAAGGGCAATCAGCACAAGATCGATGCCAACAAGAATGGCAAGGTCGATGCGCATGACTTTAAACTTCTTCGTGGTAAGAAGAAAGTTGCTGAAGAAGCTGAAGAGCTAGAAGAGCTTTCAGACACAACTCTGGATAACTATAAAGAAAAAGCTGCAAAAGAAATCCGCGATGCAGATGATAATGATGATAACCGTCATTATAATAAGAGAATGCATGGATACACTTCGGCATTGAAAGCTGGTCAGCGCAATAATAAGAAAACCACTAAGGAAGAAGTTGAACAGATGGACGAGCTTTCGAAAGAAACTGTTCGCACCTATTACAACAAGGCTGGAGAGCAAGGCAAGAAGATTGCTGATAAGATGAAGATGGGTGGCGGTGATTGGTCAAACGACGGATCAGATACTAAGACTCTGAAGAAGCGTGCGGCTGGCCGTACGATGGCTTTGAAGCGTCGCAGCGGCGAAATCAAGATGTCTGAAGATGCTGAACAGATCGACGAGATCTCGGCCGAAAAGAAAGATGCATACGCTCAAAAAGCTGGCAAGCAACTTCCAGGTTTGTTTGCAAAAAGCAGCAGTGCTGATGGAGCTCGCAAATACTACAATCGTAAGAACGCTGTTCGTAAGATTGCCAATGAAGAAGCTGAATCTGTTGAAGAAAAACTAGACATGAAGAAAGCGTCGATGGGAACCGTAATCAAGGATTTCCAAAAGTCTGATGCTCCTCAGTTTATGGGTAAGTCACAGAAGAAGCGCCAAGTGATGGCGATCGCCGCTAAGCTCTCAGCAGAGCGCGGGGGAAAACCACTAAATAAAGAAGAGCGTCTGCTTGCCAAGCTTGCTGACATTTCAGAAACACATAAGAGAACGATGGTATCGGTCTTCGATAAACTCAACGAAGATAACCAACGTGAGTTCATGCTAGCCTGCGATACAGCAGAAGGTATCGAGCAGATGTTGGACTTCTCTATTCAACACAGGGGTGAATAATGGCCGTAACAGTTTCGAATAGAAAAAATACATCGTTCGTTCTTCACGTCTCTGCTGCGAATTCGGGCAACGTAGTTGTTTCTGGTAACAGTACGACGACTAACGTTGCCGGAACATCTACATGTATTGCTACTGGCGACGAAGTTATCTCAGGTGCATACATCACTCAAGTTGTATGGGGTTCTGACGGCGCCGGTTCTATCCAAGTTCTTAGAGGTTCAACTCTCGTAGCAGTATACGATTCTACCGGTCAGAAGGATTATGCAGGTTGCGGAATTCCGCTCAATGTAAATCCTACTGCAAACCTAGTAGTTAACTTCATTGGTTCATCTAACGCTTACTGCATTCTTGAGCTGCAGAAACTAGGCACCACTTCAGAATATTTGAGATAAGGTACTAACATGAAGCTAATCACAGAAGTTGTAGAAGATCTCAGATGTATTACAGAAGCTCGTGAAGACGGGAAGAAGAACGTATACATCGAAGGTATCTTTTTACAAGGAGGCATTAAGAACCGTAACGGTCGTATGTATCCTGTAGAAACCCTTGAAAAAGAAGTTAATCGTTACGACGAAACTTACATTCAGAAAGGCAGAGCTCTTGGCGAGTTAGGTCATCCTGATGGTCCGTCCATTAACCTCGATCGTGTATCTCACATGATCACTTCTTTGAAGAAAGAGGGATCCAACTTTGTAGGTCGTGCTAAGTTGATGGATACTCCAATGGGTAACATCGCCAAAGGCCTTATCGGAGAAGGCGTAAAGCTCGGTGTATCGTCCAGAGGTATGGGTTCGTTGAAGCTAAATAGAGAAGGCATCAACGAAGTTCAAGACGATTTCTATTTGGCCACAGCTGCAGATATCGTAGCCGATCCATCTGCTCCAGATGCATTTGTTAACGGGATTATGGAAGGTGTAGAATGGATTTGGCAAGATGATCTGCTAGTTGCAAAGAAAAATGCAGCTGCAGTACTCGAGCAAACTGTACAGACCATTGAAAAAGCATCTTCTTCAAGACAGCTTCAAGCTAAACAGTTTGAAATTTTTGAGAACTTCCTCAATAAAATTTCTAAAATCTAACTTAGAATAAATAAATAAAATCTACAAGGAGTCAAAAATGTCAAATAAAGATACGAATGAAATCGTTCAAGACGAATTTCATGAAGATGGTCTCGAAGAGTCTGCTGGTTCGGAAACGCTAAAGCCAAACCCAACACGTGCAGAGATGCTGGCTACTTTCAGCCAACTTCTTTCGCAGTTGAAGGGCGAAGATCTTTCGCACTTCTTCAATGACTCTATCCAGAAGTATAGCGCAGACGGCGTTCCTTCAGCGACTGCACCAGGTGGTGCTCCAGCTATTGGTAAGATGCCAATGCCTACGCTGAACGCAGTTAAGGAAGATATCGCAGAAGTATTCTCTGGCGAAGATCTAACTGAAGAAGCAAAAGAAAAGTTTTCAACAATCTTCGAAGCAGCTGTATCAGCTCGCGTTTCGATCGAAGAAGCTCGTCTCGAAGAAGAGTTCGAAGCTAAGCTCGACGAAGCAGTAGAAGAAGTTAAAGAAGAGATCACTACAAAAGTCGATCAGTATCTCGACTATGTAGTAGAATCGTGGATGGAAGATAACAAGCTTGCTATCGAATCCACAGTCCGCGCCGATATTGCAGAGAACTTCATGGAAGGCCTCTACAATCTGTTTGCTGAATCTTACATCACAGTGCCAGAAGAAAAGCTTGATGTAGTTGGTGAACTGAAGGCACAACTCGAAGAGCTAGAAGCCAAGCTCGACGAGTCTGTAAACAAGCAACTAGAACTGCAGTCAGTAATCGACGAAGCTACAATGGAAGCAACGTTCGACGAAGTGACTGAAGGTCTTGCTGCTACACAAGTAGAAAAGCTTCGCACGCTTGCAGAAGGTATTGAATTCACAGATAGCGAGTCTTATGCAAAGAAACTCGACATTCTGAAGGGCAAGTACTTCTCTGAAAAGAAAGAAGTTAACACTGGTGTTATTTCGGAAGAAGCAACAGAAGGTCTTAACGAAGAAACTAAGGCTGTAGCAGTTGGCGAAATGGCAAACTATGTCAGCGCGATTTCGAGAACCAAAAAGTTTTAATTTGATAAATAATAAACAAATCCTAAGGATAAAGGGAGAATAAAATGTTAGCTGAGGAACTAAATACCAAGTGGAAGCCAGTGCTCGAGCACTCGGATCTTCCAGAAATTACAGATGCTCACAAGC
>Ga0214921_10000685_pt1 | contig 60973 bp, 59 predicted proteins | sample LL1505_MetaG_FD_177992 | JGI IMG/M metagenome (GOLD analysis project Ga0214921, IMG submission 177992) | Freshwater microbial communities from Lake Lanier, Atlanta, Georgia, United States - LL-1505 | ecosystem: Environmental > Aquatic > Freshwater > Lake | place: USA: Georgia | collected...
GCAACTGCGGGTGTACCACCAAGAATAATGGGTATTGGTCCCGCACCCGCCAGTAAAAAACTTTTAGCACAATTAGGAATGACCATCGATCAAGTGGATGTTATTGAACTTAATGAAGCCTTTGCTGCGCAGGGAATTGCAACTCTTAGGGATCTTGGTCTTGCTGATGATGATGCGAGGGTTAATCCAAACGGTGGCGCAATTGCACTAGGTCATCCTTTAGGTATGAGCGGTGCTCGATTGATTACTACTGCCCTTTATGAATTAGAGCATCGTCAAGGTCGTTACGCGTTATGTACCATGTGTATTGGTGTAGGGCAGGGTATTGCGATGATGATTGAGCGTGTTTAAATAAACTTTAGTCTTATGACAAAACAAGATGTCAGCGAGATTGTTGATGATGTGATTCGAACCAGAAAATCGGTTCGATCATTTTTACCAACACCAATACCTCATCAAACCGTTTTAGATATGATTGAAGTTGCTGGTAGAGCACCCTCAGGATCCAACATACAACCATGGAAAGTGTATGTTTTAGAGGGTGCCGCAAAAAAACGTCTTTCTGATGCTGTGAAAGCGGTATTTAATGATCCTGCTGCTCGTTCTTTATATCGTCCAGAATATATATATTATCCAAAAAATTGGGTTGAGCCATTTTTATCGAGACGTCGTAAAGTTGGATTTGATTTATATAAATTAGTTGGCATTGCTCGTGGTGAACATCAAAAGATGCATGAACAACATGCGAAAAATTTTGATTTTTTTGGGGCTCCAACCGTATTATTTTTCTCCATACCAAGAATGATGGAACAGGGAAGTTGGTTAGATTATGGAATGTTTTTACAAAACATTTTGATAGCGGCTAATGCCAGAGGTATCGGCTCTTGCCCACAAGCGGCATTTATTTCTTATCACAAAATCGTCGCGGAGCATCTTAGCTTCGCTGATGATGAGCAATTAGTTTGTTGTATTTCATTGGGTTATGAAAATACTCATGCCCCAGAAAATCAACTCCAAACGGAACGTATTCCTGTTCAGGAATTTGTTCAATTTGTGCAAAATTAAGTTATTTCTTTTTCAAGGCTTGTTCGTCAAGACTTTTTAATAAAGCCATTTTTTCTTTAATTTGAATTTCTAATCCCCTGTCTGAAGGTAAGTACCAATTTGGATTTTTCATCCCATCAGGTAAATAAGTTTCTCCAGCGGCATATGCATGAGGTTCATCATGTGCATAGCGATATCGCTGACCATATGCTAAATTTTTCATCAACTGAGTCGGTGCATTCCGCAGGTGTAGAGGAACTTGTTGACTTGAGTCCTTTGCAACAAAGGCTTTTGCAGCATTATAGGCGTTATAAGCAGAGTTACTTTTTGCTGCTAAAGCCAAATATATAATAGCTTCACCTAAGGCTAATTCTCCTTCAGGCGACCCTAAACGCTCATAAGTTTGTACAGCATCTAAACATAATTGAATAGCCCTAGGATCTGCTAAACCAATATCTTCCCAGGCCATACGAATAATTCTACGACTTAAATATATAGGATCAGCACCACCATCTAGCATTCGACAAAGCCAATACAGAGCTGCATCCGGATGAGAGCCACGAACGGATTTATGAAGCGCAGAGATTTGATCATAAAAATGTTCTCCACCTTTATCAAAAAGTCGTCCTTGAGATTGGAGGACTTGCTCTAGTAAAGATTGATCAATAAAAAAGTGATTATTGGTGATTTGATTTGCAAGCGCTTGATCAATTGCGTTTAAAAATCTTCGACCATCTCCATCAGCAAAGTGAATTAAAGTTTGTATCGCTTCATCTGTAATATCTAAAGGTTTTTGAATAATTTCTGGAATACGTACTAGTAAAGCTTTAAGATGTTTTTCTTCTAGTGGCTTTAGCACATAGGTATGAGCGCGAGACAACAGTGCTGAGTTAACTTCAAAAGACGGATTTTCAGTGGTTGCACCAATGAAAGTAAGAAGTCCAGATTCAACAAATGGTAAGAGGGCATCTTGCTGGCTTTTATTAAAACGATGAATTTCATCGACGAAAAGAATTGTTTTTCTTCTCGATTGTTGTTCAATTTGCAATGCTTCATCTACCGCTTGACGAATATCTTTCACTCCAGCAAGAACCGCTGATAAAGAAATAAAGTGGTAATCAAATGCAGTTGCTATGAGTCGCGCTAGACTGGTTTTACCGACTCCAGGTGGACCCCATAAAATCATAGAATGCATTTTTTTGGCTTGGAATGCTATATGTAACGACTTATTGAAGCCCAAAATATGCTCTTGGCCCACAACATCCTCAACGCGGATGGGTCGCATGACTTCTGCCAAGGGTTTTTGAGGCCAAAGTTCTTGGGTATGATTAAGCATCGTGGATTATTTAAAGAAATTTAAATTTGAAAGATAATAGTGTCATGAATACATTATCCACAAACCTTCTAAGTTCAACACATCCCGGTTATATTTTGACAATCATCTGTTCAGATCGTCCGGGGATTGTTTTTGCAGTGAGTCAATTTTTATATGAGCAAGAATGTAATATTGTTGATTCAGCTCAGTATACAGATCATTTTTCCGGTCGTTTTTTTATGCGTATTCATTTTGAGCAGATAGAAAAACCTTTACAGCTTTCTTTAGTGGAGGCGAACTTTTCTAGTATTCAAAATCGTTTTCAGATGGATGCAAAATTTTATAATTTGCAGCAACAACCTCGTGTATTGATTATGGTTTCCAAATTTGGTCATTGCCTTAATGATCTTTTATTTCGAACCAAAACAGGTAGTTTACCGATTGATATCGCTGGTATTGGATCGAATCATCTTGATTTCAATGATTTGGCAATGTCATACAATATTCCTTATCATTACTTTGCAATCACTTCTGCTGAAGATGAGCGTAAAAATGATGTTGAGCAGCAGTTGCTAGATCTTATTGACAAAGAAAAAATTGATTTAGTCGTTCTTGCTCGTTATATGCAAATCTTATCACCTAGGTTATGTGAAGCTCTAGCAGGAAGAGTGATCAACATTCACCATTCATTTTTACCTAGTTTTAAAGGTGCTAAACCCTACCTGCAGGCTCATCAACGCGGTGTAAAGTTGATTGGTGCAACTGCACACTATGTCACTACAGATTTGGATGAAGGACCTATCATTGAGCAGGAGATTTCGCGTGTAAATCATTCAATGACTCCAGATCAGCTTACTGCGATAGGTCGAGATGTAGAGTCAATGGTACTAGCAAGGGCTATTCAGTGGCAAGCAGAACACCGTATTTTATTAAACGGCAAAAGTACGGTGATTTTTCAGTAGTAGAAGTAGTTATACGGATTTACTAAGCTCAATTTTCGCTATAGCAGCACGGTGGACCTCATCTGGACCATCGGCTAAACGCAGAATACGTTGCCAGGCGTATTGATAGGCAAGTTCAAAGTCTTGACTTACACCGGCACCCCCGTGTGCTTGGATAGCCCAATCAATAATTTGGGCAGCCATATTGGGGGCAATCACTTTGATCATTGCGATTTCTGCTTTTGCTACCTTGTTACCAGCGATATCCATGGTGTTAGCTGTTTTGAGAGTTAAGAGACGAGCCTGATCAATCATACATCTAGATTCAGCGATTCGCTCATGCCAAACACCTTGCTCAGAAATAGGTTTACCAAATGCTACACGTTCTTTTAAGCGCTTACACATGGACTCAAGAGCTCGCTCTGCAGCACCAATTGAACGCATACAGTGGTGAATTCGACCAGGACCCAAACGACCTTGAGCTATTTCAAAACCACGACCTTCGCCAAGAAGTATATTACTTGCTGGTACCCGCACTTGATCAAGAATCACTTCCATATGTCCATGAGGAGCATCATCATAACCAAAAATAGATAAAGGACGAACCACTCGAATTCCAGGAGTATTGGCTGGCACTAGAATCATCGATTGTTGAGTATGGCGGGGCGCATCTGGATCTGTTTTACCCATGACGATATAGATTGCGCAACGGGGATCACCTGCGCCAGAAGACCACCATTTACGACCGTTAATGATGTACTCCTCCCCATCTTTTTGGATACTACATTGGATGTTCGTGGCATCACTAGAAGCCACCTCAGGTTCGGTCATTAAAAAAGCTGAGCGTATCTTACCTTTTAAGAGGGGCTCGAGCCACATATCTTTTTGAGCTTCGCTGCCATAACGTTCAATAGTTTCCATATTACCGGTATCTGGAGCATTGCAATTAAAAACTTCTGGAGCAATATGTGAGCGACCCATGATCTCGCACAAAGGGGCATATTCAAGATTATTAAGTCCTTCGGGAGCGCGGTTTGATCGCGGTAAAAATAAATTCCAAAGACCAGATGCTTGGGCTTTAGGTTTTAATTCCTCAATTAATTGTGTTGGTATCCAAGCATTTCCAGCTTGACGATTGGCTGTAACCTCTTCATAAAAACGGTGCTCATTAGGATAGATATGCTCATCCATGAAACTTAGTAAACGTCGTCTTAGTTCTTCTACTTTACTTGAATATGTAAAATCCACAAAATTCCCCTCATGTCAATTAATTGATTGTAAACTGATAGAACATTACTATGATGAATCATCCTTTTCTATAAATGATGAAATGCCTTGGTATGAATATTATTAACTTAATTACATTATTATTCTAAGTATGTTGATCATCTTATCTCCAGCAAAGACTTTAGATTTTGGTGAGTTTGAGTTGTCTTTGCCAAATACCTTACCTGAGTTTATTCCTGAGGCGGGACAGTTAATCACGGAATTAAAAAAACTCTCTACCCAAGAAATTGCCTCCATGATGTCTTTATCTGACAAACTGGCCACTTTAAATGCTACTAGATATGCTAGTTGGAGTAAGACATTTACTAATAAAAATAGTAAAGCAGCTTTATTCGCCTTTAATGGTGATGTCTACGAAGGTTTAGACGCCACATCTTTGAATAAGAAGCAATTAGATTTTGCTCAAAAACATGTCCGAATCCTCTCAGGTTTATATGGAGTATTAAAACCTCTTGATTTGATGCAGGCATACCGTTTAGAAATGGGAACGCGCCTAAAGCATAAACTTGGAAGTGATTTGTATAGTTTTTGGGGATCTAAAATAACTAAACTTATTCAAGCAGAATTAGCAATCCAAAAAAAGCCTATGTTACTCAACTTGGCATCAGAAGAATATTTTAAAGTTATCCAAGTTAAAGAATTAGGCTTTCCTATTATCTCACCGGTATTTCAAGATCAAAAAGATGGAAAGTTTAAGATCATTTCATTTTATGCAAAACGTGCTAGAGGCTTAATGGCTCGCTTTGTAATACAAAATTCAATTCAAGACCCAATTAAATTACAAGAGTTTGATCTTGAAGGATATCAGTATGTTCCAGCACTATCTCAAACTCATCAGCCTGTTTTTCAGAGAAAGCAACAAAAATAATGCCCATCTCAAAATCTGCTATAAAACCAGTTTTATCGACACGTATACCTACGAAATCAAGAAACTCTCCAGAGGTCGAAAAGTTAGTTTCTGAAGCTTTGGCGCTTGCTGCCTCGGGTAGTAAAGTCGAGGATAATTTTTGGGAAAAAAAACTATTTGATCGCTTAAATCGCTTACTGAGTAATCAAAACCAAGCGGTCTTAGATGCTGCCCTAGATCAAACTTTTAAATCACAAACTGCATCATTTGAAATTCTCGCTGACGCCATTGAAACAGCTTCTGAATCCTTAGTTTATGAATTCGAAGGAAAGTATTATGAGGTTTTACTCTTAGCCATTCCGATGATTGCACAAACTCGTTATGCTATTCCATCAGGGCCGATTCGAACTGGTTTGATTGCCGAAACGGTTGAGTATTTAAAAGAATTTATTTTCACTAAACAAATTCATTTATCTATTGTTCCTTGGTTGTATAGTATTGATCAAATTCCACAATCTCATAGTCAAACTAGAATGTTATTGGAAAAAATGGCTAAATCTGCTGTTGAACAAGCAGATGTTGTTTACCAACTAAAAGAAATGCCGGAAACAGTTCCCGTTCTAGCTGACCCTCGATTTATTTTATGTGCTGTTGCCTCAGAAATTGGTCAACCCATGTTTATTTGGCAAGCCGAAGAGCCGCTTCGCTTGGAGAGGAGCTTAGCCCTTAAACAGTGGCAAGAGTCGATGCACTCTGTTATGTCAGAGTTATTACCTGGATGTGAATTTGAAATCTTATTACCTGATGCTTTTTTTACCAATTGTCGAGAAGCCGATAAACGCGTACGTCCATTAAGTTTAATTGCTGCAGTTAATTATTTGGAGTCCTCACTGGGTGTGACACCTCCTGAACTTTCCTGCGTTGTTGCTCCATTTGGTCTTGAGATAACCGATGAGTTCCGTATTTCTTTCGCAATTAAGGGGCATCCTGAAATTATTTACGGGGTAGTGTGGCCCTTGTATGACCGAGAAACAGTTTCGATGGATGATATAGAAAATGGGGGGAGTGGCAACACAACGATTGAATTGATTTCAGACACACTGCATTTGGCTGGAGTTGGTGATGTATTTAAACACGCTATGTTATTTACTCCAGAGATGTGTGAGGATTGTGGAGTGCCACTATTCCCGAATCGATCTGCAGAAGTAGTGCATGCAGAAATGCCAGAGGACACACCAGCACAACAACTCTTATTTCATTAAATCAATTTCTTTTGATTTATCGACGAGTGTTAAATCAGGATGGTTACAGTAATCAAGTAGACGTTGTCCAGCTTTACTATCAAATAGCATTGCTTTACCAGGAATAATAATCCAGTCGATACGATGCACAATGTCCGAAAAACGCGAAACCCCATTTAGAGCTTCTATTCCATTCATGGTATAGAGTTTTTTATTATGTAAAAACAGATATTGACTACCAGCTTGTGCCGTTTTTACTTTGACATTATTCTCACAAGTCCAAACAGTCTCATTGCCAGATTTGAGCATGTCAAATTTCTTTTCATCCTCTGAGGAGTTCATTCTTGTTGTTTGATTCGTATTTTTCTTTTGAGCATGAGCATTCGATTGATATACCAACAAGACTGAGCATAAAAGTGACGCAACAATGAACAAGCGTGAGAATTGATATAGGAGATATTTGTTGTACTTTTCTGTATTAAGTAAATATTCAAACATCATCAGTCAAACCAATCTAAAAGGTTCAGTTGAGGGAAGTGTTTCCCTGAGTTTTTTGCTCGTTGTAAAACCATCCAATAAAAACGATAACTTGCTCTGTCGTGGAGCTTTCCATCATATTGAATGGGCCCCCAAAGGGCTTTTTGTGCAGCTTGCAGTATTTGTAACGCTTCATCCACCTGTTGATTCTGAGGATTAAATGCCTCTACAATAATTGGTATTTGATTAGGATGAATACTCCATTTGCGAGTGTATCCAAATAAATCCTTAGCCTTCAGACAATCATCTCGAATTCTCTCTGAATTATGAATTTCTGTGCACACATTATGTGAGGGGATAATTGTAAAACGATGACATGCCGCAGAAATTTCAAGCATAGCACGCTGGATCAAAGGGTGATTAAATTGATCTGTACTCATGGCAGTTGCTGGAATAGCACCGTAATGAGCAGAGACAAAATCCATTAAACCAAAGCTGAGACATTCAATTTGCGGTAATGAGGCAATGTGCATTGCATCGGCAAGTGATGCATGAGTTTCGATCAATACATGAATCGGAATTTGGACCGTGACCTCATGCTGAGCTACTTTGGAATTAATTTGTTCAATTAAATGACGTACTTGGACAGAAGATTCGACCTTTGGAATCGTGATATAGGCTAGGCGATTGCCACATTCACTAATTAATATCTCTATATCTTGGGTGAAATGGGGACTTTGTGGATCATGAACTCGAACCCCAACTCGTCCAAATTGATTTTCTGGACTATTAATCAGACTTGCTACTAAATAAGCGTGGTTCTCTTCCTCACCCAAGGGAGCGCCGTCTTCACAATCGAATGTGATATCAAAACAAGGCCCAAGTTCTTGCTGAAGAGCAAGGGCCTTTTTCATGCGTACTTCGGTGCCACAGTAGTGATCACATACTGGTAAGGTCTTGGGGATCTTACCAGCGAAGAGAGCTTCAGATGGCTTCATTAAAATGCCTTGAATTACAAGAGATGCTTAATACCATCTTGCTCTTCAAGAAGTTCCTTTAATGTGAAATCCATTCGTTCGCGAGAAAACTCATCTACTGGAAGATCTTTAATCACCGTGTATTCACCGTTCTCACAAGTAACTGGGAAGCCATACATCACTTCAGCTGGGATACCATAAGAACCATCAGATGGCACGCCCATTGTGACCCATTTACCATTGGTACCTAGGTGCCAATCGTGAATATGATCAATCGCGGCATTTGCTGCAGATGCAGCAGAAGATAAGCCACGAGCTTCGATAATTGCTGCACCACGTTTACCAACAGTAGGTAAGAATGTTTTTTTATTCCAGTCTTCGTCGTTGATTAATTCTTTAATAGATTTCCCACCGACTGTAGCAAAACGATAATCTGGATACATCGTTGGGCTGTGATTACCCCAAACGACTAGTTTTTCGATGTCAGCAACAGCTGAATGAGATTTGGCAGCAAGCTGTGATAAGGCACGGTTATGATCTAAACGTAACATGGCTGTAAAGTTTTTCGCTGGAAGATCTGGAGCTGACTTCATCGCAATATATGCATTGGTGTTTGCTGGATTGCCTACAACTAAAGTTTTAACCGTTCTTTTTGCAACTGCATTTAAGGCTTTACCTTGAGCAGTGAAAATCTGAGCATTGGCGGATAGCAAATCTTTTCTTTCCATACCAGGACCGCGAGGGCGAGCACCAACTAGAACAGCATAGTCAATATCTTTAAAGGCCGTCATTGGATCGCCATGGGCAGACATGCTTTGCAATAATGGAAAGGCACAATCGTCGAGTTCCATCATGACGCCTTTTAAAGCATTTTGAGCTTTTTCATCAGGAATTTCTAATAACTGTAAGATAACTGGTTGATCTTTTCCTAACATATCACCATTGGCGATGCGGAATAAAAGAGAATATCCAATTTGACCGGCCGCTCCGGTGACTGCTACGCGCAGGGGTGCTTTTGACATAACTAGCTCCAAAATAATTAAAAATAAAAACTATGTGATAAAAATAAAGTTTCATTTTTTTATCTCACAGTACATATATGATAGCCATTATGGAAACCAAACATGACAATTCATCAGAAAAGCACTTAGATTTACCACTTTATGAGCAAATAAAGTTTAAAATTTTGCTTGCCCTTGAGCAGGGACTTTGGAAAGCAGGAGAGTTAATCCCGAGTGAATTTGAATTAGCTTCCTTTTATCAGGTCAGTCAAGGAACTATTCGAAAGGCTCTAGATGAACTGGTCCAACAGCAACTGCTGATTCGTAGACAAGGCAGTGGCACTTTTGTTGCCACACACCAAGAAGAGCATAGTAAATATCGTTTCTTGCATTTAGCGAATTCTGCTGGCGTTATTGAGGAATCCCAGAACAAAATTTTGCTTTGCACCCATCAAAAAGCCCCAGAAGCTGTTTATTCACCCTTTAATATGCAGGTGGATGATATTTTCGTCCACATACGAAGGTTAATGAGTTTTAACGGTAAACCCATAGTTTTTGAAGATATTTGGTTACCTTGTCCGTTATTTGAAGATTTATCTCTAGAACTACTAGAGTCCTGGTCAGGAACCATGTATGGCTTGTTTGAAAGTCATTTTGGAGTGCATATGACCCATGCTGAAGAACGTATTCATGCAGTTTTGCCCAGTATGATGGCTAAAGAATATTTAAAAATTGATCCCTTAGTGCCAGTATTAGATATTTTTCGTGTTGCTTTTACCTATGGAGATAAGCCGGTAGAGGTTCGTCAAGCTCAATACATCACTACAGATCACCACTACTTTAATCGAATAAGCTGATGGTTAACTGATGAATTAACTCAAGTTTTTAAAAAAAAATTCACGAATTCTCAGGATATGACAAAATTACACAATACAAATAAATTTATGTAATGTTTTTACATATTAATTTGTCAAAATAACAAAAGTAGTAATAAGTTTTTTACAGCACTTACAATAAAAAAGGAACAATATGTCTGAAACAGTTGACACGAGCCCAAAGCCAGCTCGCCGCGAATTCAAAAATATTGGATACGGGCAAATTTTAACTTCCTATAAATTACCGTGGTCAGGAAAAGTATCTATTTTGCATCGCGCTAGCGGTGCATTACTTTTTTTATCTTTGCCATTTATTCTTTATCTCTTTGACAAGAGTTTGACTTCTGAACTTAGTTTTATAACTTTTTCAGAAGTTGTTGGCCATCCCCTGACTAAATTATTTTTACTTGCTCTAATTTGGGCTTTTTTACACCATTTCTGTGCTGGGATTCGTTTTTTGATGTTGGATCTTCATAGAGGGATTGAAAAAACTCAAATTCAAAAATCTGCTGTGACAGTACTTGCTGTGAGTTTGTCTCTTACAGCAGTTCTTGGAGCAAAACTCTTTAATTTATTCTGAGGTCAACATGTCAAAAAATAATATTGGTGCGAATCGACTTGTCGTCGGTGCTCATTATGGTCTAACCGAGTGGCTATTACAGCGTGTTACTGCTGTGATTATGGTTATCTTTACGATTCTGTTTTTAGCTGTTTATCTGGTTTATGGCAATGCAAGTTATGAAGGTTGGTCTAGTTTATTTGCCAATCAACTAATTAAAATTGTTTCATTCCTCACTTTGTTAAGTCTTTTTTATCATGCGTGGGTTGGTATTCGTGATATTTGGATGGATTACATTGCTTCTGCTGGACTTCGTCTAGCGCTGCAAACTTTTACTGTGTTGTGGCTAGTCGGTTGTGCTGGTTACACTGCTCAAATTCTTTGGAGGGTTTAAATGGCAGCTATAAAATCAGCTATTCCACGCAGACGTTTTGACGTGGTGATTGTTGGGGCAGGTGGTGCAGGAATGCGTGCTTCTTTACAGTTGGCAGAAGCGGGGCTCAATGTCGCCGTATTATCAAAAGTATTTCCAACCCGCTCACATACAGTTGCAGCTCAAGGTGGTATAGGTGCATCCCTTGGGAACATGAGTGAAGATAATTGGCACTATCACTTTTATGACACGATTAAAGGTGCAGACTGGTTAGGCGATCAAGATGCTATTGAGTTTATGTGTCGTGAGGCACCCAAGGTCGTATATGAGTTAGAGCATTTTGGTATGCCATTTGATCGAAATCCTGATGGGACTATTTATCAACGTCCTTTCGGCGGTCATACTGCAAATTATGGCGAAAAAGCGGTTCAAAGAGCTTGTGCGGCGGCTGACAGAACTGGCCATGCGATGTTGCATACTTTGTATCAAAGAAACGTTCGGGCACGTACCCAGTTTTTTGTCGAGTGGATGGCCTTAGATTTAATTCGCGATGCTGATGGAGATGTTCTTGGAGTTACTGCCATGGAAATGGAAACAGGCGACATCCACATTTTAGAAGCTAAATGTACGATGTTTGCAACCGGCGGTGCTGGTCGTATTTGGCAAGCGTCTACCAATGCATTTATCAATACTGGCGATGGTATGGGTATGACTGCTCGTGCAGGAATTCCCCTAGAGGATATGGAGTTTTGGCAGTTCCATCCAACAGGAGTTGCTGGTGCTGGGGTCTTATTAACCGAAGGTTGCCGCGGCGAGGGTGGTATTTTGCGTAACAAAGATGGTGAGCGGTTCATGGAACGTTATGCACCCACGCTCAAAGATTTAGCGCCTCGTGATTTTGTGTCACGTTCAATGGATCAAGAAATTAAAGAAGGTCGCGGATGTGGGCCAAACGGTGATTACGTTGTATTAGATTTAACGCATATTGGTGCTGAGACCATTCATAAACGCTTACCGTCTGTTTATGAAATTGGCATTAACTTTGCCAACGTAGACGTAACTAAAGAGCCAATTCCTGTCGTACCAACCATTCACTATCAAATGGGTGGTATACCAACGAATATTTATGGTCAAGTAGTAGCTCCAAAGAATGGTGATCCCAATTCAGTTGTCAATGGTTTCTATGCAGTAGGTGAATGTTCATGTGTATCTGTTCATGGTGCAAATCGACTTGGAACAAACTCATTGCTTGATCTATTAGTATTTGGTCGGGCAGCAGGTAATCATATTGTTTCCACAGCTTTAAAGCAAAAAGAACACAAGCCTTTACCAGCAGATGCCGCTGATTACGCCTTATCCCGGGTAGCTGCCTTAGATAATTCGAGTTCTGGTGAATATACCCAAGATGTTGCGAACGAAATACGTAATGCTATGCAAAAACATTGTGGCGTATTTAGAACACAAAAAATCATGGATGAAGGTGTTTCCAAAATGGCCGATCTAACTGAAAAAGCCCAGCATATTCACTTGAAAGATAAATCCAAGACCTTCAATACCGCACGTGTTGAAGCTTTAGAGTTAGCCAATATTGTGGAAGCCGCCAATTCAACGATGTATTCAGCAGCAGCAAGACAAGAAAGTCGTGGAGCCCATGCCCACGATGACTGTCCAGATCGCGATGATGAAAACTGGATGAAGCATACTCTTTGGTATAAAGAGAACAATCGTTTAGATTACAAACCAGTCAATCTACAGCCTTTAACTGCTGAGTCTATTCCACCTAAAGTACGTACTTTCTAAGAGGTTAATCATGAGTCAAAAGAGAATTTTTGAAGTTTATCGCTACGACCCTGATCAGGATGCGGCGCCACGTATGCAGACCTACGAGTTAGAGCTAGATGGTAGCGAAAGAATGTTATTGGATGCATTAATGAAGTTAAAGAAATTGGATGAGACATTGTCATTCCGTCGATCATGTCGCGAGGGTGTTTGTGGATCTGATGCGATGAATATCAATGGTAAAAATGGTTTGGCATGTTTAACCAATATGTTGACATTACCGAATAAAATCACTCTTCGTCCATTGCCTGGGCTGCCTGTAGTGCGTGATTTGATTGTAGATATGACTAATTTTTTCAAGCAATATCATTCGATTCGTCCCTATTTGGTGAACGACACACCACCACCTGAAAAAGAGCGTTTACAGTCTCCTGAAGAACGGGATGAGCTAAATGGTTTGTATGAATGTATTTTGTGCGCATCTTGCTCAACTTCTTGTCCATCTTTTTGGTGGAATCCTGACAAGTTTGTAGGTCCCGCAGGTTTATTACAAGCTTACCGCTTTATTGCTGATAGTCGTGATCAAGTCACGAGCGAGCGCTTGGATAACTTGGAAGATCCTTATCGTTTATTCCGTTGCCACACCATCATGAATTGCGTAGACGTTTGTCCTAAAGGCCTAAATCCTACAAAAGCAATTGGTAAGATAAAGGAATTAATGGTACGTCGTTCAGTATGATCGCTGATGCACAAACCCTTTCTAGGCTTCGCTGGAGTGCTAGAAGGGGTTTACTCGAAAATGATTTGATTATTGAGAGGTTTTTTAATCGATATATCAACACTTTGACGATGGAAGATGTTTATGCGATGGATCAGTTGTTAGACCTAAGTGATAATGATTTGTTAGATTTACTCCTGAAGCGGAGAGAGCCTGAAGATTCCTTAGACAATTCAGGTGTCGTTAAAATATTGCAGATGATGCGTCAACTGTAAAATTTGGTGTTTAAGATGAAAAAGTAACAAGATGTGTTCTTTTAATATAATGATCTGAATGGAAGGAAATCCTGCAATGACCCCCTCTGAAATTAAAGCAACTCTATCTTTTTCTGACGGCTCACCAGCTATAGAAATGCCCATTTATAAAGGAACAGTTGGTCCAGATGTTATAGATATTCGAAAGTTATACGGCCAAACTGGTAAGTTCACCTATGATCCGGGATTTATGTCTACTGCGTCTTGTAATTCAAAAATCACGTTTATTGATGGTGATAAGGGCGAATTACTCTATCGTGGTTATCCTATTGAAGAGTTAGCCCAAAATTGTGATTTTTTAGAAACTTGTTTTTTGCTGATAAATGGTGAATTACCTAATACAGAGGAGAAAAAGTCATTTGATAGTCTTGTAAGGAACCATACAATGGTTCATGAACAGATGCAGTTCTTCCTCAGAGGTTTTCGTCGTGATGCACATCCGATGGCAGTATTAACAGGATTAGTTGGCGCAATGGCAGCCTTCTATCATGATGGCCTCGACTATAGCACTCCCAAAATAAGAGAAATTGCTCAAATACGCTTAATCGCTAAAATGCCTACTTTGGTTGCTATGTCTTACAAATATTCCATTGGTCAACCATTTATATATCCGAAAAATGATTTGTCTTACACAGCAAACTTCATGCGCATGATGTTTGCTAACCCCTGTGAAGAATATCAAGTCAATGAAGTTTTGGTTCGTGCGTTAGACAGAATTTTTATTTTGCATGCTGATCATGAGCAAAATGCTTCAACGTCAACTGTCCGTTTAGCGGGATCCTCAGGAACTAATCCATTTGCAGCGATTGCTTCTGGAGTTGCTTGTTTGTGGGGGCCTGCACACGGCGGCGCTAATGAAGCTTGTTTACAAATGCTTGAAAATATTCAAGCCATGGGTGGCGTTGATAAGATTGGTGAATTTATTGCTCAGGTGAAAGATAAAGATTCCGGTGTACGTTTAATGGGCTTTGGTCATCGTGTTTATAAAAACTTTGATCCACGTGCGAAATTAATGCGCGAAACTTGTTACGAAGTACTCAACGAGCTTGGGTTACAAGATGATCCATTGTTCAAATTAGCAATGACTTTAGAGAAAATTGCCTTAGAAGATGAATACTTTGTTAGTCGTAAACTTTATCCGAACGTCGATTTTTATTCTGGTATTGTCCAGCGAGCACTTGGAATCCCAACTGAAATGTTTACTTGTATCTTCTCATTAGCAAGAACAGTTGGTTGGATTGCTCAGTGGGAAGAGATGATCACTGATCCTGAGTATAAAATAGGACGTCCGCGTCAATTATTTAATGGCTATAAGACACGTTCAGTACCACCAGTTAACACAAGATAATCAAGGAGATTGCATGGCTCGTACCTTATATGACAAACTTTGGGACGACCATGTGGTCTATGCAGAAGAGGACGGAACGTCAGTTTTATATATTGACCGTCACCTTCTGCATGAAGTAACTAGTCCCCAGGCTTTTGAGGGTTTATCGCTTGCAAAGCGTGACCTATGGCGTAATTCCGCTAATTTAGCCGTTTCTGATCATAACGTACCTACTACGGATAGAACTTTAGGAATTAGTGATCCCATTTCAAAGTTACAGGTCGATACTTTAGACACGAATTGTGATCGTTTAGGTATTACTCAATATAAGATGCATGATTTGCGTCAAGGTATTGTCCATGTGATCGGTCCAGAGCAGGGCGCTACACTTCCGGGTATGACCATTGTTTGCGGTGATTCTCACACAAGTACTCATGGTGCTTTTGGTGCATTGGCCTTTGGTATCGGGACTTCAGAAGTTGAGCATGTTTTAGCAACTCAAACATTGCTCATGAAGAAAAGTAAAAATATGCTAATTCGCGTTGACGGTAAATTACCCTCAGGTTGTACCGCGAAAGACATTGTTTTAGCAATCATTGGAAAGATTGGTACTGCAGGTGGAACTGGTCACACCATCGAGTTTGCAGGAGAGGCAATTCAGCAGTTATCGATTGAAGGCCGTATGACTGTATGTAATATGGCAATTGAAGCAGGCGCTAGATCAGGCTTAATTGCGGTAGATGAAAAAACGATTGAATACGTACAAAATCGTCCATATGCACCCTCAGGTCAAGCTTGGAGTTTAGCAATCCAATATTGGCGGGGGCTTCGCTCGGATCCGGATGCTGTTTTTGATCAAGTGGTTCAGTTACGCGCTGAAGAGGTTAAACCGCAGGTTACTTGGGGCACTTCCCCAGAAATGGTTTTATCGATAGAAGATCGAATTCCAGATCCTGAAAAAGAAAAAGATTCGAACAAGCGTTCTGCGATTGAACATGCACTGGTTTATATGGGGTTAACCCCTAATACGCCTATTGATTCCATTATGATTGATAAGGTATTCATTGGGTCTTGTACGAATAGTCGTATTGAAGATATGAGGGCTGCGGCGAAAGTTGTTGAGCGATTAGGTAAAAAAGTTGCACCGAATGTGAAATTGGCTCTTGTTGTTCCAGGTTCTGGTTTAGTTAAAGCACAAGCGGAGAAAGAGGGTCTAGATAAACTCTTTATCGCGGCAGGATTTGAGTGGCGTGAACCCGGTTGTTCGATGTGTTTAGCGATGAATGCGGACCGTTTAGAACCTCAAGAGAGATGCGCTTCGACCTCAAATCGTAATTTTGAAGGACGTCAAGGTGCAGGGGGCAGAACACATTTGGTTAGTCCAGCAATGGCTGCTGCTGCTGCGATTGAAGGTCATTTTGTGGATGTGCGTAAGATTGCATAATTACTAGTGAAAGGTCTATAGATGAAATTTATTCAATGTATTTTTTTTCTTGTTTTATCTCATGTTTTAATTTCCTGTTCTACTGTAGAGGGAATGGGGCGTGATTTACAAACATTAGGTAAGTCGATAGAAAAAACAGCAACTCCCTCATCAAAGCCTGAAGAATCAAAACCAATTGAACAGCCATCGGGTGCTGTTGTAACCCCAATTAAATAGATGAATAACTATGCAAGCTTTTAATGTACATCAAGGTTTAGTTGTGCCACTAGATCGTGAAAATGTTGATACTGATGCAATCATTCCAAAGCAGTTTTTAAAGTCAATTGCCAGAACCGGTTTTGGACAAAATCTCTTTGATGCTTGGCGCTATTTGGATGCGGGTGAGCCCGGAATGGATTGTTCTGAGCGTCCTCTTAACCCAGATTTTGTTCTAAACCAACCACACTACAAAGGTGGCAGTATATTACTTGCAAGAAAGAATTTTGGTTGTGGCAGTTCTCGTGAACATGCTCCTTGGGCGCTTGTGCAGTATGGTTTTCGTGCGGTCATTGCACCTAGTTTTGCAGATATATTTATGAATAACTGCTATAAAAATGGATTATTACCGATTGTTCTTTCAACTTCACAAGTTGATCATTTATTTAATGAAACATTTTCTTTTCATGGCTATCAAGTAACTATTGACTTGGATAAGCAGATTGTTATCGCTGCTGATGGGAGTCCTTATGACTTTGATATCACACCATTCCGTAAATTTTGTCTCATCAATGGTTTAGATGATATTGGTTTGACCTTACGACATTCAGATAAAATCAAGAATTTCGAATCTCAGCGTTTATTAAAAATGCCTTGGTTGGATACGAAGCTACCCTAAGTTTGGAATAATTATGAAAATAGCAGTTTTACCTGGGGACGGTATTGGTCCAGAAATCATTGCTCAAGCAAGATTAGTATTAGATGCCTTGGGCGAGACCTTTGAAATCGAAGAGGCTCCTGTAGGAGGCGCTGGTTATGAGGCTGAAGGTCATCCTTTGCCAGAAAAAACATTAGCCTTGGCCAAGGATGCCGACGCTATTTTATTTGGATCAGTTGGTGATTTTAAATATGACAATTTACCAAGAGAACTTCGTCCTGAGCAGGCTATATTGGGTTTACGAAAACATTTAGCCCTTTTTGCAAATTTAAGACCTGCGATTTGTTATCCTGAATTAACGGCAGCTTCCTCTTTAAAGCCAGAGATTATCTCTGGTTTAGATATTTTGATTGTGCGTGAACTAAATGGTGATGTGTACTTTGGTTCACCTAAAGGTATTCGTACTGCTACAGATGGTCTTTTTCCAGGATCTCGTGAAGGCTTTGATACGATGCGCTACAGCGAACCTGAGGTTCGTCGTATTGGGCAAGTAGCCTTTGCTGCAGCCAGAAAAAGAAATAAGAAAATCTGTAGTGTGGATAAATCAAATGTCCTTGAAACATCTCAGCTGTGGCGAGATGTCATGATTGACTTAAGTAAATCCTATCCAGATGTTGAACTTACTCATATGTATGTTGATAATGCTGCGATGCAATTAGTTAAAGCCCCAAAAGCATTTGATGTAGTGGTTACAGGTAATTTGTTTGGCGATATTTTGTCCGATGAAGCAGCCATGCTTACAGGGTCAATTGGGATGTTGCCATCAGCATCACTCGATGTTAACAATAAAGGCTTATATGAGCCTAGTCACGGTTCAGCACCAGACATTGCTGGAAAAGGAATAGCGAACCCCCTTGCTACTATCTTATCAGCCGCCATGATGTTGAGATACTCTCTGGGTAAAGAAGAACAGGCATTACGTATTGAAAAAGCAGTGCAACAAGTTCTTGCCAAAGGATATCGTACAGCAGATATTTTTACCATTGGCACACAAAAGGTTGGTACCGTTGAAATGGGTCAAGCAGTTTTATCAGCACTCGTTTAAATTCAGGTAATTTTTCCCTAAAGGGCTTAGAAGTAATAAAATAGAGCCCTGTTTATTTTTTTTAGATAAGGTTAAGTAATGGCTCTTCCTGTTGTTGGTTTGGTGGGTTGGCGTGGTATGGTTGGTAGCGTTCTGATGGAGAGGATGCTGGCAGAGCACGACTTTGAATTGATTGAACCCATTTTTTTTAGTACAAGTAATCCTGGGTCTAAGGTACCTCTATTTGCGGGTCAGACTTTAACTAAAAATGAAGAGTTATTGCACGATGCAAATGACATCAATGCATTAAATAAATGTGATTACATTATTTCTACACAAGGTGGAGATTATACAAAAGCTATTTTTGAGCCCTTAAGAGCTAGCGGTTGGAAAGGGCATTGGATTGATGCTGCTAGTAGTCTCAGAATGAATTCGGAAGCGGTTATTGTGCTTGACCCTGTCAATCGTCATGTAATTGATCAAGCGTTTAGCAATAGAAATGTAAATTGGATCGGTGGTAACTGTACTGTAAGTCTGATGCTGCTTGGCTTACATGGACTCTTTAAGGCTGGTTTGGTTGAATGGATGAGTGCAATGACTTATCAGGCTGCTTCTGGTGCTGGGGCACAGAATATGCGTGAGTTATTGAAACAAATGGGATATTTATACAATAGTGTGCAAATTGATCTTGCTAACCCTGGTTCTGCAATCTTAGACATTGATCGCCAAGTTACCAAATCTCTTCAAAGTAGCGAGTATCCCAAAACTAATTTCAGAAATACTCCTTTAGCAGGAAGTTTAATTCCATGGATTGATGTTCCTGTTGAGCACGGCCAGACTAAGGAAGAGTGGAAGGGCGGTGCTGAATGTAACAAGATACTTGGCTTACCACCATTTAGAGAGCCAGGAAGTATACCGATTGATGGTATTTGTGTCAGGGTTGGTGCCATGAGATGTCATTCTCAAGGATTGACCATCAAGTTAAAAAAACAAGTACCAATTTCTGATGTAGAACAATTAATTGCAAATGCTAATGAATGGGTTAAGTTAGTTCCTAATGAGCGTGAAACGACAGAGCGTCATTTAACCCCAGCTTCTGTAACTGGAACATTGCAAATACCTGTTGGTCGTATCCATCAATTAGCAATGGGGCCAGAATATATTGGTGCTTTTACAGTTGGTGATCAGTTATTATGGGGTGCCGCAGAGCCACTTCGAAGAATATTACGCATCTTATTGGAATCTAAGTGATGAGTACAAGACTGCTTACAAAGTATCTTTTTTTGATTTGTGGTTTTTTTTTCTGTCAAATTGCGGTTGCATTGTCTTTAGGTGCATTAAGTAATCAATCCTCTTTAGACGAACCCTTAGAAGCAAAAATTTTAATCCTGATGAGCTCTAAAGAGGCTAAATCACTTGGTGAATTAGAGGCTCGTATTGCAGACCAAACGCTCTTTGAAAAATTTGGAATACAAAAACTGAGTGATGAATTTAAGCCTAGTGTATCTATCCAAAGAGATAATATGGGTACACCTGTTGCTATTATTCTCAAATTTTCTAAGAAAAGTGTTGAGTTAGAAAAAGCCTTTAATGATGTTGTGATTGAACTCAGTTGGTCATCTGGAAAAATTACCAGAGTCTACACAATTTTAAATACTCAGTCTAAAGAGATTCAAGTGCAACCGGGAGATAATCTCGTCAATCTAGCCAGTCAAATCGCACCACAATTAAGCAACATTGAGACTAATCAAATTTTAGTTGCTTTATATAGATTAAATCCTAAAGCATTCTATGCTGGGAACATCAACCGATTAAAACAGGGTGAGAAATTAACTGTTCCCTCTAGATTGATGGCAGCATCAATTCCTGAGCAAGAGGCTCGAGAATTTGCAGCTTCAGCTTCTAGAGATTTTCGTGAACGGCAACTCAATCGGTCTACGGAGGAAAGTTTAAAAACTAATAATCGCACGTATCAACAAGCTCAAATACAAGAGGTTTTTAAAGATCGTTTAAAAATTGGATCCTCTCAAACCGATTCACAACAAACCATCGCACAAGCTAAATTAAATGAAGATATGATTGCCCAACAAAAGATGTTGGAAGAAGCGCAGCGACGTATCTCTGAGTTAGAGCGAAACATTGCAGACTTAAAAGAAATTAACGCGAAAAAAACGTCTACTTCAGTCTTTACAGGACATTTTGATTTTGAACAATACGGAACTATTTTGGGTATTTTTGCTTTAACTGGAATATTTTTATTTGGTATATTTCAGAAAACAGTTCCCGATCAGATTGGTTTAGTTAGTTCATCGAATTTAACTCCTGAGATCCCATCTGATGTGCCAACATTAAATATTCCAAAGATAACTTCGGCCTTGAAAGAACATGTTAATGGTGAAGAGCAAGTGAATGATTCAGCTGAGGTGATCACTCAGGTAGCCCTGAATGCTGGTAATCAAGAACTTCCCAAGCATGTTAAGGAGTTATTTTCCAGCATTGATTTGAATTTACCTTCTACGCCAGCAAAACTAGAAGTTAACATGAGTCCTGCCATAGAAGATCAAGTGATACCAGATGCTTCAGGTTCTATAACAGCATCACCCAGTGGTTATTCTCTAGATTTGGGAGTGAATGCAAATCTAAGCTCAAGTTCTTTAGAGGCTACCAAACTATTGCTAAATATCGATGAGCAAAAAGTTAGATTAAATCTTGCTCGTTCTTATATAAAGATTAAAGATTTTGAGACTTCTAGAATTTTATTGACCGACTTGGTTGAGCTAGGTGAGAATGTGGATAAGGAAATTTATTCCCAGGCATCTAAATTACTTGTGGAAATTTCGTGATTTTTCAAGCTCCACAAGAAATAAATAACAAATTAAGACGAATTGCCATTGGGATCCAATACGATGGCTCACCATATTGTGGATGGCAAAGTCAAGTTCAACAAGCGACTATACAAGACCACATAGAGTCAGCGATTAGTCACTTTATCGGTGGCTTTAAGGAGCCGATTGTTCGACTAACAGCTGCTGGAAGAACGGATACAGGGGTTCATGCACTTGGTCAAGTGGCACATTTTGATACAGTTATTGAACGTCCAAATTGGTCCTGGGTCAGAGGTTTAAATAGTTTTTTACCACCATCCATATCCATCCAATGGGCAAAAGAAGTGCCATTTGAATTTGATGCAAGATTTAGTGCTTTTGAAAGATCGTACGCCTATTATTTGATCACCTCACCAGTCAAAACACCCCTGTTACACCAAAAAGCTGGCTTTCACATGTTGCCATCAAATAAGTCGTTAAACCTTGCTGAGATGCGTCAAGCTGCTAGTTATTTGCTTGGGGAGCATGATTTTTCTTGTTTTAGATCGTCTGAGTGTCAAAGTAAAACTCCGGTAAAAAATCTTTATCAAATCGATATCATTGAGGAGGGTGTAAAAGTATTCTTTTTTTTCAGGGCAAATGCATTCTTACATCACATGGTGCGGAATATCATGGGAAGTTTGCTTTATGTAGGTCTCGGCAAAGAATCAGCGGACTGGTTTGGTGAACTTTTATTAAAAAAAGATCGATCTTTGGCGGCCCCCACGTTTTCTGCAGATGGGTTATATTTAGCTCAGGTAGGCTACCCCAACCAATTTGAAATACCTTTACCGCAGTTTGATTTTAGTGTTATCCCTTCAGCGTATTTACATCAGGCATTTCGTACTTAGGTATTGGAAAATATAGAGAATGAGCTTATTGAATTATGACCCTCAGCACACACGAATAAAAATTTGTGGTTTGAGTACCGAAATAGATATTCAAACAGCGGTGGACCTAGGGATTGATGCAATTGGATTAGTTTTTTATCCACCGAGTCTAAGATGTTTGAATATGACTCAAGGAGCTTCATTATCCCATTTGCATGGTGGTACTTTGCAAAACGTTGTTTTAGTGGTCGATGCTGATGATCATTTGGTACAGAGTATTAAAGATCATTGCAAGATAGATATTTGGCAGTTCCATGGGGATGAATCCCCACAGCGTTGCTCTGAAATCGCAGGTGACTTACCTTGGTTAAAAGCTGCAAGAGTAGATGAAAAATTCCAAATTGACGAATTTTGCCTACAATATAGGGATGCATCTGCATGGATATTAGATGCAGTTGTTGAGGGTTATGGTGGTGGTGGAAAAACATTTAATTGGGATTTAATACCGCAGACATGGATAAAAGAAAACGCGCATCGGGTCGTTTTGAGTGGTGGATTGAAAATAAGCAATGTTGCTGAGGCAATTACCCATTTTCAGCCATTAGGCGTTGATGTATCGAGTGGGGTTGAGATTTCTAAAGGAAAGAAAGACCCTGAATTAATGAAACAATTTGTAATGCAAGTTAGAGCGATTGATCAATCTTCTCACTAGGATAAAAAGGATAGCTTATGTATGATTTTCCAGATACACGTGGACATTTTGGACCCTACGGAGGAGTTTTTGTATCTGAGACCCTCATGTTTGCGCTTGAAGAACTCAAGCAAATATATGCCAAATACCAACACGACCCTGAGTTTTTAGCAGAATTTCACAGTGAGTTAAAGCACTTTGTGGGTCGACCAAGCCCGATATATCACGCCAAACGTTGGAGTGAGCAGGTCGGTGGCGCGCAGGTTTATTTTAAAAGAGAAGATTTAAACCATACAGGTGCGCATAAAATTAACAATGTAATTGGACAGGCATTACTTGCTAAAAGAATGGGTAAGCCTCGAGTCATCGCAGAGACTGGAGCTGGGCAACATGGTGTTGCTACAGCGACGATTTGTGCAAGATTTGGCTTGGAGTGTGTGATATATATGGGAAGTGTTGATGTCGCAAGACAGGCGCAAAATATCTACCGAATGAAGTTGCTAGGTGCAACTGTAGTTCCCGTAGAGTCAGGTTCTAAAACATTGAAAGATGCCTTGAATGAAGCTATGCGTGATTGGGTTACTAACGTAGAAAATACCTTCTATATTATTGGTACCGTTGCGGGACCACATCCTTACCCAATGATGGTTCGAGATTTTCAAAGTGTAATTGGACTTGAATGTATTGACCAAATGCCAGAGATGACAGGTGCACAACCGGACTATGTAATGGCATGTGTTGGTGGCGGATCAAATGCGATGGGAATTTTTTATCCTTATATTAACCATCCTGATGTCAAATTAATTGGTGTTGAAGCTGCAGGGTCTGGAATTCAAACAGGTATGCATGCTGCTGCCTTATGTGCAGGTACGCCAGGAGTTTTACACGGCAATAGGACTTATTTGATTCAGAATGCAGATGGACAAATCATGGATACTCACTCCATCTCTGCTGGCCTAGACTACCCAGGAGTTGGTCCAGAGCATGCCTGGTTAAAAGATATCAACAGAGCAACCTATACCGCTGTTACAGATGAAGATGCGCTCGCCGCATTTCATACCTGTTGTGAGATTGAAGGAATTATTCCGGCATTAGAAACTAGTCATGCAATTGCGTATGCTTTTCAATTAGCGAAAACACTTCCTAAAGATAAAACAATTCTTGTTAATCTCTCTGGTCGTGGTGATAAAGATATGCATACAGTTGCACAAGCAGACAAAATTAAACTTTCACCAGCATAAGGCCGATTTATTTATGGGACGTATTGAAACAGTATTTCAAGAACTTAAAACTGTTGGTAAAAAAGGTTTAATACCATTTGTTACAGCGGGAGATCCAGATTTATCAAGTACCTTACCCATTATGCATGCCCTAGTAGATTCGGGAGCTGATATTATTGAGTTAGGAATTCCTTTCTCAGATCCAATGGCAGATGGCCCTGTAATTCAAAGAGCGTCGGAAAGAGCGCTTGCCAATGGCATGACTCTTTTAAGGTGTTTGAAAATCGTTCAAGAGTTTCGTCTGACCAATCAAGTAACACCGATTGTATTGATGGGATATGCAAATCCGATCGAACATATGGGTATTGAAGTCTTTACCCAAAAGGCCAAAGAAGCAGGAGTTGATGGTGTTCTTGTAGTTGATTATCCACCTGAAGAATGTACTGAATTTGCAAGTATCCTTAAAATTGCTGGTTTAAGCCCTATATTTTTATTAGCACCGACATCCTCCCAAGAGCGTATTAACTACGTTTCACAAGCGTCTAGTGGTTACATTTATTATGTATCCTTAAAAGGGGTTACTGGAGCAAGTAACGTAAACATTTCCGAAGTTGCAACCATTACTGATCAGATACGATCCCAAACCACGACACCGCTAGCGATTGGTTTTGGAATTCGTGATGCAGAGTCCGCTAAAAAGTTAAGTCAAAGTGCTGATGCAGTCATTATTGGAAGTAAGTTAGTTCAAATTTTAGAGGCATCCTCTTCTGATACAAGGTTACAATCTCTTAAAAGCTTTATGAGTGAAATACGTATGGCTTTAGATCAGCAGTAAGTAGGGTATTTCGAAAAGATAACTAGAGGAATGATATGAGTTGGATTGATAAGTTATTACCTCCACAGATTCAGCAAACTGACCCTAGTTTACGTAAATCTGTCCCAGAAGGCTTATGGGTCAAATGCGTATCCTGTGAAGCGGTACTATATCGAACCGATGTTGAGGCCAACCAGTACGTATGTTCAAAATGCGACCATCATATGCGTATACGTGCAAGACAGAGGTTAGATTACTTGTTAGATAAAGAAGGACGTTATGAAATTGGTCAAGAAATTTTGCCAATTGACCCTCTAAAATTTAAGGATACGAAAAAGTATACCGATCGCTTACAAGAGGCCATGGACAGTACAGGTGAAACTGATGCGATGGTGGTCTTAGGTGGTTCGATTCATACCCTGCCAGTTGTAATTGCCTGTTTTGAATTTGAGTTTATGGGTGGTTCTATGGGGTCGGTAGTTGGCGAGCGTTTTGCAAGAGGTGCGCAAACTGCTTTAGAACAAAAAGTACCCTTCATTTGTATCAGTGCAACAGGCGGTGCACGCATGCAAGAAAGCTTACTATCTCTCATGCAAATGGCTAAAACGAACTCCATGTTAACCAAACTATCCAAAGCAAAGTTGCCCTATATTAGTGTTCTAACAGATCCCACCATGGGGGGCATTTCTGCGAGCTTTGCTTTTATGGGTGATATCGTTATTGCAGAGCCTAAAGCGTTAATTGGTTTTGCTGGACCAAGAGTGATTGAACAAACGGTAAGAGAAAAGTTGCCTGAAGGATTCCAAAGAGCAGAGTTTTTAATGCAAAAAGGTGGCATTGACATGATTGTTGATCGTCGCCAATTAAGAACTGAAATCGCTAAATTATTAGCTTTATTACAAAAACAACCCACAGACTCTCTCGCTTAATATTCTTGTGTTTTCAAAAGAGCCTCAATATTTTTCTGATCTTCAAAGCTGGTTAGCCTTTTTAGAGTCTGCTCACCCTGTTGGTATTGATATGGGTTTGACCCGAATCAAAAAAGTCCAAGAAGCCTTAAATTTTAAGATTTTATGTCCAGTTATTACAGTTGCGGGCACAAATGGTAAGGGTTCTATTTGTGCATTTTTAGAGTCAATCTACTCTGAGGCTGGCTATCGAGTAGCTTGCCATACATCGCCTCATTTTTTGGACTTTACTGAAAGAGCGCGAATTAATCGTCAAAGTGTTTCTGAAAAACAAATGTTGCAGCATTTTCAGGCTATTGAGAAGGCTCGATCATCTCTTGATGAATTGGTCAGTCTGACCTATTTTGAATTCACAACTTTGGCTATTTTGCACTTATTTGCTTCAATGGAATTAGATGTTGTTATTTTAGAAGTTGGGCTAGGTGGACGATTAGATGCCGTTAATATCATCGATGCTGACTGTGCGATTATTGCAAGTATAGATCTTGATCATACAGCTTTGCTTGGCAATACTCGCGAGTTGATTGCTGTTGAAAAAGCTGGAATTATGAGGCCAGGAAAAATAGCTATCTGTGCAGATCCTCTGCCACCTTCTACCTTAATTGAGTATGCAGAGCAATTAGGAACTGATTTATGGTTACATGGTCGTGATTTTAATGTTTCAGGTGACCAACAACAATGGGGATGGTCCGGAAGAACAAGGCGTGTTAATGGCTTGGCATACCCGGCTCTCAGGGGTGCTAATCAATTGATCAATGCAGCTGCTGTAATTGCCGCTTTAATGAGTCTAAGAGATGTATTGCCGGTAGGAGTTCAAGCCATCAGAAATGGTTTTGCTATGGTTGATTTACCTGGAAGGTTTCAAGTACTTGCTGGACAGCCAACTGTGGTGCTTGATGTGGCGCATAATCCTCATGCTAGTAGTGCATTGGCGGCTAGTTTAGATAAGATGGGATATTTTCCATTTACGTATGCTATTTTTGGCGTCATGTCCGATAAAGACATTGAAGGAGTCATTCGACCCATGTTGGGCATTGTAGATTATTGGCACTGTGTCAATCTACCAAGCCCAAGAGCTGCAACCGCTCAACACATACTACAAACTTTAGAAAGACTTGGAGTAAAAAACACAAATGAATCTGGCGTTAAAAGTCATTTAAGCGTAGATGAAGCCTATCAAAAAACCTCTGAAGTGATTGGTCAAAATGATAGAATAGTTATATTCGGGTCTTTCTTAACAGTAAGTGCTGTAATGGCTTTTCTGAAGTTACAAAAACACTGAAATACCTCTACAAGTGCAGATAAATATTCATGATTTCATTTTTAAAATTTAAAAATAAAAAAGATTCAGAAGATAGTGCAGTTCGCACTGAGCCAAGTATCAAACCTCGTCGCCAAGTTTTAGATGATGACGATCAAGAAACGTTGTCAGAAAATCCTGAAGTTCAACGAGCAAGGCACCGATTATTAGGAGCTGTCTTTTTACTATTACTCGCTATTATTGGCTTACCAAGAGTTTTTGATTCTGAACCTAAGAAAATTAAAAATGATGTAATAGTTAAGGTTGTAGGTTCAGTTAGTGACTCTGTGACTTCTACTGAAGAAAAACCCTCAATTGATCCTTCAATAACTTCACTTTCCACATCTGAAGAACAAGTTTCTGTATTTAAGAATACGCAATCTCCGGATACGAAATCAATTCCTATTATCGCCACCGACAATAATGAGGTCGTGATTGCAGAGTCTACTCCTAAGGAAGCAGATAAATCTAAAGTGAAATTCTACATTCAAGTAGCAGCATTCTCATCGAATGATCGAGTAAAGAAGATGTCTTCAAAACTGAAGGAATTAAAAATTTCCTCCTATGTTATTGAGAGAAAGAAAGAGTCTGACGATACGACTTTGTATTTACTCCGGTCGGGGCCATATGCTAGTAGAGAAGATGCTCAGGTTGCAGTAAAAAAAATGTCTGAGCTTGAAGTAACTCCTAAAGTTATTGAAATGAAGACTCCGAATTGATGAATACTTTTGCCTTTACAACCATTGATTTTATTGTGATAGGTATTATTGCTTTTTCCGCCATATTAGGTTTGATTCGTGGCTTCATTCGAGAGGCTTTTTCATTTGTCGGTTTCGCTATCGCGATGTATGTGGCCTATCATTTTTCAGGGGTCATTGCGACAAAATGGTTAACCGCATTTCCAGGAGGGACCACAGGTCAGCATGCTCTGGCTTTTATTGGAGTTTTTTTAGCAATTTTAATTTTGTCCAAAATTATTTCAAATCTATTTAGTAGTTTAGTTAATAAAATTGGTTTATCTTTTTTGGATCGTTTACTTGGAGCTTTTTTTGGAGCAATACGAGGTGGTCTAATTATCATTGTACTGTCAACCTTATTTGCGCTAACGGATATTCCCAAAAGTTCTGAATGGAAAGATGCTTTAACAAAACCCGGAATAGAAATGGCTGTGGGATTCATTCGTAATTGGTTACCTGATGATTGGGCTGATCAATTTAAAAATGCCACTGACATTCGTCAATTACCTTAAATCTTCGAAAGTTATCTTATGTGCGGAATTGTTGGGGTTATTGCTAATGAACCAGTTAATCAACTGATTTATGATGCATTGTTGCTGTTGCAACATCGTGGTCAAGATGCTGCTGGTATTGCAACCCATAATGGTTCTTCTTTCCATATGCACAAGGCTAATGGCTTAGTAAGAGACGTTTTTAGAACGCGTAATATGAGAGGTTTGATTGGTAATTCAGGTATTGGTCAAGTCAGGTATCCTACCTCTGGTTCTGCAAGCAGTGAGGAAGAAGCTCAACCATTTTATGTGAATGCTCCTTTTGGTATTGTTCTTGCACATAACGGTAATTTAACCAATGCAGCTAAGTTACGAGATGAAATGTTTCATCGCGATCGACGCCACATCAATACTAGTTCAGACACTGAAGTTTTATTAAATGTCCTTGCCGATGAAATTCAAAGGTCTACCAACGGTATCATTATGGATGCTTCATCTGCGTTTCATGCTTTAGAAAGTGTTTATGAACGTTTAGAGGGCTCTTTTGCAGTTGTATCAATGATTGCTGGACATGGATTACTTGCATTTCGGGATGCGCATGGTATACGTCCCTTGTGTATTGGTAGGATGGATGTCGGTCAAGGTAAATCCCAGTGGATGTTAAGTTCTGAGTCTGTTGCAATTGAGGGTATTGGTTATGAATTTGTCAGAGACGTGGCTCCGGGTGAAGCCATTTTTGTGGATTTAGATGGTAATTTTGCCAGTCGACAAATTGTGGCAGATGCAGATCTCAATCCATGTGTATTTGAATATGTGTACTTAGCCCGACCAGATTCCTTTATGGACGGCATCTCAATCTTTGATGTTCGTATGAAAATGGGTGACTATTTAGCGAATAAAATTAGACGAGAAACAGACATTACTGATATTGATGTCGTAATGCCAATACCAGACTCTAGTAGGCCTGCAGCGATGCAAGTTGCCAAATTATTAGGCATTGAATATCGGGAAGGTTTTTTTAAAAACCGCTACATTGGACGTACTTTTATCATGCCAGGTCAGGCAGTACGTAAAAAATCAGTCCGTCAAAAATTAAATGCGATGCATGTTGAGTTTTTGAATAAATCTGTATTGATTGTGGATGATTCGATTGTGAGAGGAACAACCTCTTATGAAATTGTTCAAATGGCAAGAAGTGCTGGTGCTAGAAAAGTTATATTTGCATCTGCAGCACCACCTGTTTGTTTTCCGAATGTTTATGGAATTGATATGCCAACACGAGGCGAACTAGTGGCTTATGGCAGAAGTGTAGAGGAGATTAACGAGTTAATTGGCTCTGATCAGCTTATTTATCAAGATGTTGATGACTTAAAACAGGCTATCCGAGATATCAATCCAATCATTAATGGCTTTGAGGCCTCATGTTTTGATGGTAATTACATTACTGGTAATATTACTCATTCTTATTTAGATGCTTTGGAAGCTTCACGAATGTCTCCAAATGCGATGGAGGATCGTGGTTCAGAGGTAGGTGATTTTTCTCGTTCACAATTAAATTTACAGCTCACTGGGCTGGATTAGGAAGTAAAAGTACATGACAGATCAAAACCATTTTGAAGGATTACATCCTGATACCTTAGCAGTTCGGTCTGGGACTTTGCGTACCCAATTTAACGAGCATTCCGAAGCGATGTTTTTGACCTCGAGTTTTGTTTATGAGAATTCGCAAGTAGCCGCAGATCGATTTGCTAATGCTGAAACGGGATTCATATATTCACGATTTACTAATCCCTCGGTCTCGATGTTTCAGGATCGTTTAGCTGCTCTTGAAGGTGCTGCAGCTTGTATTGCAACATCATCTGGAATGGCGGCAATTTTTGCCTTATCCCTAACTGTTCTAAAGGCAGGTGATCATATTATTTGTTCAAGAGCGGTCTTTGGATCAACGATACAGATGTTTAGCAACATTTTGTCTAAGTTTGAGATAACAACTACTTATGTTGACCCAACTTCTTTAGAAGAATTTTCTGCTGCCATGCGATCAAATACTCGGATGGTATATATTGAAAGCCCCTCGAACCCCCTAACTGAAATCGCTGACATTAGAGCCATTAGTGCTGTTTGTAAAGCTTCGAATGCTCTATTTGTTGTAGATAATTGCTTTTGTACTCCTGTGTTACAGAAACCTTTGGAGTTAGGAGCCGATGTTATTATTCATTCTGCAACTAAATTTTTAGATGGGCAAGGTAGAGTTTTAGGTGGAGCAGTACTTGGCTCAAAAGAACTCATCTCCAAGATATTTGGATTTAACCGTATTACAGGTCCAACTTTATCTGCCTTTAATGCTTGGATTTTATTGAAGGGACTTGAAACACTTTCATTAAGAGTTGAAAAGCAAAGTGATAATGCTTTTGAGATTGCCTCTTGGCTTGAGACTTGTGAGATGGTAGAACGCGTTTATCATCCTCAATTACCGTCGCATCCTCAACACCAATTAGCCATGCGCCAACAATCGAAAGGTGGCGCAATCGTCTCATTTGTGGTGAAGGGTGGCCGAGAAAATGCGTGGAAAGTGATTGACTCAACTAAGCTTTGTTCAATTACAGCGAACTTAGGTGATACCAGAACGACTATTACTCATCCAGCTACAACTACACATGGACGTATGCCAGTTGCTGATCGAGAAAAAGCTGGTTTGGTGGAAGGCTTAATTAGGCTATCCATTGGCCTCGAGCATGTTAGTGACTTAAAAAATGACCTCTTACGAGGCTTAACTCTTATTACTTCATCGAAAGGATAAATTATGACCGTTGAAATTACCACACACAATCCAGAATTTTCTACAACCGGACAAATTAGTCCTGATCAGGTAAGTGAAGTAGCTGCTTTAGGTTTTAAAAGTGTTATTGATAATCGTCCAGATTTAGAGGGTGGGCATGAACAACCACTTCATGCCGATATTGAAAAATTAGTCATCGCAAATGGTATGCAGTTTGCATACTTACCGGTCATTAGTGGCATGATCACGCAAGATCAAGTTCATCAAATGGCTGAATTAATCGATTCTTTACCCAAGCCAATTTTGGCATTCTGTCGAAGTGGTGCACGTTCAACCAACTTGTACCATTTAGCAATGAGCCGTAGTTAATGCCAAATTGGTCTTTAATTTTGGCAAGTATCTTGATGATGCTTGTCACGCACTGGAATGCTTATGCAGGAGTTGCTCAGGATAAAGAATTACAGCAAATTGATCTTATTCAAAATAATTTAAATACTCAATATGAATGGATTCAGTATCGCTACAATCAATCCGTATCTGAATGTTATGGTAAATTTTGGATGCAACGTTGCATGGACAAAGCTAGAGTTACTTTTTTAAAAGAAAAAAAAATAGTACGTGATCAGGAAATTGCTTTACACGACCGTCAACGTGTTGTAAATGAAATTATTAAGGATGAAAAAGATCAGCAACGCATAGCTGAATATCAAGATCCTCAAAAAGTAAAAGAACGTGCTGAGAATAGGGCAGCTTATGAAGAAAAACAGCGACTCCGTGCTGAGCGTGAAGCTGAATTAGAAGAACGTCGTAAAGATGCTGAGAATCGTGCATCTGAAAACCGAAAAACATCTCCTCTCGATTAAAAGTGTCTAAAGTTAAATCTCAGTATGTATGCCATAGTTGTGGATCAAGTTTCCCTAAATGGAGTGGCCAGTGTGCTGCCTGTCAAGAATGGAACACATTAGAAGAGTTTTTAGAAAAATCTCCTAATCAGCGTTTTATTGGATTAACTAAAACTGCGCCATCCCAAAAACTATCTCAAATTACCTTAGAAGACTTCGGTCGAATATCTACCCTGATTCCCGAGTTTGATCGTGTTTTGGGGGGTGGATTAGTTGACGCTGGAGTGGTTCTTATTGGTGGGGATCCTGGAATTGGTAAATCTACATTATTGCTTCAGACACTTGCAAGTTTGAGCCAGGCTGGTGAGTCTGTTATGTATATTAGCGGAGAGGAGTCCTCTGCTCAAATTGCTTTGCGTGCACAAAGAATAGGGTCATTTGCTCCTGATTTAGATATTTATCCAGAAATTCTTTTAGAAAAAATCATACCGACCTTAGAGGCTGTAAAGCCTCGTGTTGCCGTCATCGACTCGATCCAAACCATTTATTCAGAAGCTTTAAGTTCGGCACCAGGATCAGTAGCGCAAGTTCGTGAGTGTGCTTCTCAGTTAACACGTCTTGCAAAATCCTCAGGAATATCGATACTCCTCGTTGGCCATGTAACTAAAGAAGGTAATATTGCTGGACCAAGAGTTTTAGAACATATCGTTGATACAGTGCTTTATTTTGAGGGTGATCCTCAATCTTCATTTCGTTTAGTTCGTGCTATTAAAAATCGATTTGGCGCTGTCAATGAACTTGGTGTGTTTGCAATGACGGATAAAGGTCTTAAGGGCGTTAGTAATCCGTCTGCTTTATTTTTGTCGCAAAGTAATGCAAGTGTTCCTGGAACCTGTGTGTTAGTGACTCAGGAGGGAACACGCCCCTTATTAGTTGAAATTCAAGCCTTAGTTGATCAATCTCATGTTCCAAACCCCAGAAGACTTGCAGTGGGATTAGAACAAAATCGATTAGCGATGTTACTAGCAGTAATGCATCGTCATGCTGGAATCGCTTGTTTTGATCAGGATGTATTTTTAAATGCGGTAGGTGGGGTAAAAATTACTGAACCTGCTGCTGATCTTGCAGTGTTATTAGCCATACAGTCCTCTTTAAAAAATAAACCTTTGCCAAGAGATTTGGTAGTGTTCGGCGAAGTTGGTTTAGCTGGTGAAATTAGAGCATGTCCACGCGGTCAAGAACGACTCAAAGAAGCTTCGAAACTTGGATTTAAAAGAGCCATTATCCCTAAAGCAAATCTTCCTAAGCAATCTCAATTTGAGAATATGGAATTGATCAGTGTCGAAAGAATCGAGACCGCGCTACAAATAGTGAGAGATTTGTAATATGCCAAATATCCCAGTATTTAAAAGAGAAGATTTTCCTAAATTAGTCACCATTTCAACTAGGTGGTCTGATAATGATATTTATTTACATGTAAACAATGTCATTTATTTTTCTTACTTTGATACTGCGGTCAATCAAAATCTTTTGGAAAACGGCGTATTAGAAATCGAAAACAGTGATGTTGTTGGATTGGTGGTCAATAACCAATGTCAATTTTTTGCATCGATTACTTTTCCGGATGTTGTATATGTCGGAATCGCTGTTGAAAAAATTGGAAACTCAAGTGTGACTTATCGTTTGGGAATATTTAAAAATCAAGAAAATACTCTATCAGCATTAGGTTCATATACACATGTATATGTTAACCGTCAAACCCATCGACCAGTTTCTATACCAGGTCCAACCAGGTCTTTATTTGAGAAAATGCTCGTCAAATAAAAAAGGAAGCCCGAGGCTTCCTTTTTTACTTTCGGTCAAATCAAATTAATCGATATAAGAACCTGAGGCTTTGATAATAGGTGCCCACTTTTTAATCTCAGACTCAACTTGACGTTTAAGACCTGCAGGAGTTATATCTTCTGGAGCTGCAATTTCAACATTGAGTTCAGCAAGGCGAGATTTGACATCAGCGTCAGCTAGAGCAAATTTGAGTGCAGCATTCAATTTATCATTTACAGCAGCAGGAGTGCCCTTAGATGTATACATACCGTGCCATGCTACTACTTGGAAGCCTTTTAAACCCTGCTCATTCAATGTAGGAACATTCGGCAAGCTAGACAGACGTTTTAAAGTAGTTGTGCCATATAACTTCACTTTATCTGCTTTGATATGTGAAAGGGTATTTGTCGTTTGATCACATAATAAATCGACCTGACCACCTAAAATATCCGTTATTGCTGGACCAGTTCCCTTATAAGGAATCTGAGTCAAGGGAATACCTAATTGACTGGTAAATAACATACCGCAGAGTTGTGAAACAGCACCAGGACCAGCGTTAGCAAGAGTAACTTTGTCGCGATTTTTTTGAATGTAGGCTAAAAGCTCTGAATAGTTGTTGGCTGGTAAGTTCTTGCGTCCGATAAGGGTCATTGGAGCATTGACCACCTGTCCGATATATTCAAAGTCGTTCAAAGTGTCATACGGTAATTTGGAATACAAGGCTGGAGCAGTAGATATGCCGATATGATGTAAGAGGACTAAATAGCCATCTTTAGGAGACTTTGCAACGCGATTGGCAGCAATTGTCCCACCAGCACCAACAGTATTTTCTACGATTACCGTTTGACCTAAAAATTTGGTCATTGGGACAGAGAGTAAGCGTGCAACAGCGTCTGTAGGTCCGCCAGCAGCAAATGGAACCACGATTGTGACAGGTTTAGCAGGATATTCTTCCGCTTGTACGCTTAATGAAATAGAAAAAATGATTAATCCTACTAAGGAAACTATTTGTTTGAGCAATTTCATCATGTTCATAGGGTGTGATTAAATAAAGTTAAAGAAAGTTTATTGTAAACTTAATCACAAATACATACACTTATGGTAAGTCCTTAAAGGTAATCAATAGTACTTGCTGAGTTCCAGAAGATACGGTTAACCAAGTCACGTTTAATTCAGGGAATGCTTTCTTGAAATATTCATACTCATTACCGATTTCCAGAACCAAAGCACCAGTGTCCTTTAAATAATCTTTAGCTTGCTGAATAATTTTTCGAATGATGACCATACCATCTGAGCCACCGGCTAAGGATATAGAAGGTTCATGAAGATACTCTTCAGGCAATTGCGCCATGGTATTCGAGTTCACATAGGGTGGATTACATAAAATGATGTCAAACCTATCATTATCAGAAACAGAGGGTAAACCATCAAATAGATCCCCACAAAATAACTCAATGGATTCTTTGAGTTGATATTTTTCTATATTTAAAGAGGCTAGTTCGAGAGCGTCTGGACTGATGTCAGAAGCGCTAACCAACATATCTGGACAAGCTATCGATAAAAGAATGGCTAGGGAACCATTTCCAGTACATAAATCAAGAGCCCGCCCCCCCGGAGGTAACCAAGGCTCTAAGATTTCATCAGAAATAAGTTCAGCAATAAAAGAACGGGGAACGATACTTCGTTCATCACAGATAAAATCATATCCCATCAACCAGGCCTCACCTAGTAGATAGGCAAGTGGTTTGCGTGATGCAATACGTTCATGAACAATGACCTTAGCTCGGTCAAAAGCTAGGTTTGGGTAGGTTTCATCGAGACGATCTAAAGCATCAATTGGTGCAATATGAACACAATGCGACAATATCCAAAATGCCTCACTATCTGCATCAGGAGCGCCATGCCCATAGGATAAATTGGCATTAGCTAGAAGCTTGCTTAATATGTCACAGGCATCGTTAAAAGATAATTCAGGGTTTTGCACTATGAGCGGACTAATTTTTCGAGGGTGCGAAGATAAATATTTTTCAAAGATTCAATATCCTCTAAGTTCACATTCTCATTTACTTTGTGAATAGATTCATTAATGGGGCCAAACTCAACTACTTGAGGGCAGATTTTAGCAATAAAGCGCCCATCACTAGTCCCGCCGGTCGTTGACAATTGAGGCTCAATCCCCACTTCATCAAAAATCGCTTGACTTAGTGCTTGGCATAATGTGCCTTGAGGTGTTAAGAAAGGCTCGCCTGCTTGATTCCAAGAGATATCATATTTGAGTTGATGCTTTTTTAAGATACCTTCAACCTGAGTCATCAGGCCTTTAGCCGTGCTTGAAGTGGCAAAACGGAAATTGAAATCAATAATAGCCTCTCCAGGAATAACATTTAAAGCTCCTGTGCCTGAATGAAAATTTGAGGTTTGCCAAGTAGTCGGGGGGAAATATTCATTTCCTTGGTCCCATTCGATAGCGGCTAACTCCGATAATAAAGGCGCTGCAAGATGGATGGGATTCTCTGCAAGATGAGGATAAGCCACATGACCCTGAATACCCTTAATAGTTAATTTTGCAGATAATGAACCTCTACGCCCATTTTTGATCATATCGCCGAACTTGTTTGAGCTCGTTGGTTCTCCAACAATACAATAATCTAAACGGACTTGACGTTCCTGTAATTTGTTGACAACGACCACTGTGCCATCAGTATTTTTTGGACCTTCCTCGTCACTTGTTAGTAAAAAAGCGATGGAACCAAAATGCTGAGGATGCTGTGCAACAAATTCTTCTGTAGCAACAACAAAAGCAGCTAAAGAGCTTTTCATATCAGCCGCACCACGACCAAATAAATGACCATCCCGAATTTGTGGGATAAACGGATCAGAGGACCATTTCTCAAGAGGGCCAGGTGGCACAACATCTGTATGACCAGCAAAGACCAAGCAGGGTGCATCAATAGCCCCACTGCCACGACGAATGGCCCATAAATTAGTTACACGAAAATCCTCAGGTCCACTTAAGATAGTTTCGCAACTGAAATCTAATTGGCGCAATCGGCTTGCAATGAGTTCTTGAATACCACCATCTTGAGGAGTCACTGATGGATGGGCGATAAGTCCTTGAGCTAATAACTGGGTTGTTGTAAGAGGGGTATTCATAAAGCTCCAAAGATGGATTGATAGTCGTCTTCTTTAAAACCAAGATATAGGATATTTGATCTGGACAGAATAGGGCGTTTGATCATAGACGGATTCTGCGTCATTAAAGAAATCGCCCCAGATTGTATTTGCGACTGTTCCTTTTGGAGATCTGTTAAATTTCTATAAGTCATGCCTGAGCGATTTAATAATTGTGACCATTCAACATGTTTTAGCCATTGCTGGATAAGCTCTTCGTTGACGCCTTGTTTTTTGAAGTCGTAGAACTGATAGTCAATTTGGTGACTTTCAAGCCAGACTCGAGCCTTTTTAACGGTCTGGCAGTTTGGAATACCATATAGGGTAATCGGCGTTCGAGTCATTAATCTCTCAAAAGTTCATTAATTGCTGTTTTGGCTCTTGTTTGAGCGTCCACTTTTTTTACAATCACAGCAGCATAAAGGCTATATTTGCCATCGCTAGAGGGCAGAGAACCCGGAACCACGACAGAACCGGCAGGAACACGACCATAATGAACTTCACCTGTCTCTCGGTCATAAATTTTAGTACTTTGACCAATATAAACCCCCATTGATAAAACACTATTTTCCTCAATTACTACACCTTCCACGACTTCAGAACGTGCGCCAATAAAGCAGTTATCTTCAATAATTACTGGTCCAGCTTGAACCGGCTCCAAAACCCCACCAATGCCAACACCGCCAGATAAATGTACATTTTTGCCTATTTGAGCGCAGGATCCAACAGTTGCCCAAGTATCTACCATGCTTCCATCATCAACATAAGCCCCAATATTGACATAAGAAGGCATTAAAACGACATTTTTTCCAATAAAGGAGCCACGCCTTGCAACAGCTGGAGGGACTACTCTAAAGCCACCTTTTACAAAATCTTCTTGGGTGTATTTTTCAAATTTGGAAGGTACTTTATCAAAAAATTGCGTGTAGCCACCAGCACTCATTAATACGTTATCTTGGAGTTTAAAAGAGAGCAAAACAGCCTTTTTAACCCATTGATGAACTGTCCAAACACCAACTGACTCTCTCGAAGCAACACGAATTTCACCATGATTAAGCCCCTCAATGACTTCGGCAATACTTGTGCGCAATTCGGAAGTAGCATTTTGATTTGATATTTGAGCTCGGTTATCCCAAGCGTGGTCAATAATAGATTGTAGTTGATCGTTGTTTGTGTTTGTCATGAGATAGTTTTCAGAAGTTAGAGAAATTTAATGTTTTTATTTTATATCTTTGTTGGCAAATGTTGTAAAAACACTGATTCATTTATAAAAATTGATATCATCATGTTTTAACGGTGAATAAATGTAGATCGTTGTGAGACTGAAATCAATCAAACTAGCGGGTTTTAAATCCTTCGTAGACCCAACCAACTTTGAATTACCTGGACAACTGATTGGGGTTGTTGGGCCAAATGGTTGTGGAAAATCGAACATTATCGATGCGGTAAGATGGGTTTTGGGTGAATCACGGGCAAGTGAATTGCGTGGCGAGTCCATGCAAGATGTCATTTTTAATGGTTCTGGCTTGCGCAAGCCTGCAGGTAGAGCGAGTGTTGAATTAGTATTTGATAATACGGATGGACGTGCTCAAGGGCAATGGGCTCAATTTGGGGAAATTTCTGTTAAGCGTGTATTGACTAGAGATGGTGCCTCTAATTATTTAATTAATCAGCAAGTCGTTCGCCGAAAAGATATACAAGATATGTTTTTAGGAACAGGTCTTGGTCCCAGAGCCTATGCCATTATTGGTCAAGGAACCATTTCTAGGATTATTGAATCAAAGCCTGAAGAGTTGCGAGTCTTTTTAGAAGAAGCTGCAGGAGTTTCTAAATACAAAGAACGACGTAAAGAGACTGAAGCGCGTCTTGAAGACACCCAAGAAAATCTGACACGTGTTCAAGATATCTTGCGAGAGTTAGACGCCCAACTAATTAAATTAGAGTCCCAAGCAGAAGTAGCCCAAAAATATACGGAATTTCAGCAAACGATGCATGAGCAACAACAAATGTTGTGGGTCATGCGATATATTGAAGGCGAGCAGAATCAGAGTCAACAACAACAAATTATTCGTCAAGCACAAATTGATTTAGAAGAAAAGATTGCATCAGTAAGATCCATCGAATCTAATTTAGAGACAAAACGTAATCAGCAATATGAACTGCAGAATAATGTATCTCAGGCGCAAGGTGACTTATACGAAGTAAACGCCCAGATTTCGCGGATTGAGTCTGAAATTAAGTTTGCTAATGAATCAAAACAACGCTTAGAAAATCAATTACAAAGCCTTCAGACTCAACAATTACGTTGGCAAGTACAATTTGATCATGCAACTGAACAGCAAACCAAAATTCTGATTGAAATTGAGCATGCTCAGGATCTTGACGAGATGTGTCAATTGGATGTTAAACAACATGAAGCAGGTTTACCAGATTTAGATGATCGATGGATACATTCCGAGCAACTTGTTAATCAATTGAGAAATACCTTTAACGAATTAGATAAGCAAATCGTTAGTAGAAAAGCTTCTATTCAGGGTATTAGTTCTCAAATTGAACTGTCAGAGCAGCGCTTAGTCCGCTTACAAATTGATTTTGATAAGTTGATTAAACCAAATGAAGAAGCCTTAAATACTGCAATTGATCGTAGTCAAAGCGCCTCAAAGAAAAGAGATGATGCTCAGATTAAATTGCAAGCTTCTGAACAGGCGGTTCCAATAGCTGATAAAGCAAGACAAGAGTCTCAACAAGCATTACAGCAGGCAAATCAATTAGTAAGCCAAACTCAAGCAAAATTATCTGCTTTAAAGGGTATTCAGGACCGCGTCCAGGCACAGGGTAAGCTACGGCCTTGGTTAGAGCAACATCAGTTACATGAATTGCCAAGACTATGGCAAAAAATTCAAGTTGAAAATGGTTGGGAATCCGCAGTTGAATCTATCTTAAGAGAGAGAACTGGCGCTATCCAATCAAGTGATTTAAATGAATCAATCAAGTTTGTTGAAATGATTCCTCCTAGTCGTGTAGCTTGGTTTGAGTCCTCAAGTAGTCAAACTATGACAAAACCAGCAACTGTGAGTAATTTAACCCCTTTATTTAGTCGAATTGTAGTTAAAGACTTGACCTTAGCAGGAGTGTTGCAAGAGTGGTTGGTCAATGTATTTGTTATAGATTCTGTAGCTGATGGTTTATCAAGAAGACAAGAGTTACCTATTGGGGGCGTATTTGTTGCGAAGTCAGGGCATATTATTTCTCGAGTAGGTATTCAGTTGTATGCTGAAGATAATGAACAGTCAGGTTTAATCGCGAGAGCTAAAGAAATTGAAAGTTTAGAGTTACAAATTAAATCTGAACAGATCATTCTAGAAGAGTCTCAAAGCGAATATTCCAGAATGCAATCGCAATATCAGATGACGCATCAGCAAGCCATAAATGATCGTCTTGCAGCAGAGCAAACGGTTAAAGATGCGCATCGCTTTGAAATGGAAACTTTGCAACTCAAGCAAGCTGAGCAAGAATATTCTTCCAAAGCAAATCAAATAAATAACGACATCGCAGAAACCGAGCAATCAATAGCAATTTTAAAAACTAATTTAATGCAGAGTAAGAATGATCTCCATCAGCTAGAACAAGAAATCATCGAATCTCGCACGCACTTTGAAAAAGCACAAATTGATCATCAAGAATTACAAAAAGCTAGAAATGATGCTCTGAAGCATCATCAAAGTCTCGTTTCAAAAGCACAAGAGGCTTCGTATGAATTAAGAACATATCTTCAAAGACAAAATGATTTGAATAGTGAGTTGAAGATGTCTTCCGAGCAGATTGAGCAAATTAAAAACTCTGAGCAAAGTATTCATCAAGATTTACAACAGTTTTCTGATGCGTCATTACAAGAGCATTTACAAGTGCAATTAGGCTTACGCTCAGAAAAAGAAAGTGCCCTTGCTCATGCAAGAACGAAATTTGATGCCTTGGTTTTTGAAATCAAATCCACCGATGAAAATCGCATGGGCTTAGAAAAATTTATTGAACCAATTCGTGAAAAAATTACTGAGGCTCAATTAAAGGAGCAAGCATCAAGGCTCACGGTGGAGCAATTTACTACCTTACTCATGGAACAAAATGCTGACATCGAATATGTCAAATCAAAAATAACTCCAGAGCATCGTATCCCGCAGTTACAAACACAAGTAAATCAGATACAAAATCAAATTCAAGCTCTTGGTCCAGTGAATATGGCAGCACTGGATGAGTTAAAGTCATCGCGAGAAAGAAAAGGTTTCTTAGATGCTCAGTCTGCTGACTTAAATGAAGCAATGAGCACACTAACTGATGCCATAATGCGAATTGATGCTGAAACTCGAGGTCTTTTACAAGCTACATTTGATCAAGTTAATCAACATTTCTCTCAAATATTCCCAGCCTTATTTGGTGGTGGTAATGCCAAACTGGTGATGACAGGTGAAGAAATTCTAGATTCAGGTGTCCAAGTGATGGCTCAGCCACCTGGTAAGAAAAATACTACGATTCACTTACTATCAGGTGGCGAAAAGGCGCTCTCAGCAATTGCTCTCGTATTTTCATTATTCCAATTAAATCCAGCACCATTTTGTTTACTTGATGAAGTTGATGCGCCTTTGGATGACGCAAATACTGCTAGATACTCCGATATTGTTGCCAAAATGTCGCAAAAAACACAATTTTTGTTTATTTCGCACAATAAAATAACGATGGAAATCGCTAATCAATTGATTGGTGTTACGATGCAAGAGCAGGGGGTATCTAGAGTAGTTGCTGTGGATTTACAAGCTGCCACTGCATTGACCCAGAGTGAATAAAATGCCTGAAAGTGTTTTGCAATTAATTGAACAGTTAGATTTACAAAAAGCACTATTAATCGTTAGTGCTTTGATTATTCTTGCATTGATTATCAACAATATCTTACGTACTCAAAGACTCAAGAAGCGCATGATGAGCAATTTTGCTCAAGCCGCAATTCAAGAATCGGTCCATTCTGAACAGATGATTGAACCACACTTCGGTTCAGTTTCTCATGTATCTGATCATCCTGTAAACATAGTGCATGAAGAAAATACTCGATCCGCGACACAAAGCTTTGCTGGCACACCTTTAGAAGATGATTTCTCAGCACCGATTATTGGGGACTCAAATCCTCAGGATCGGTACAGTACCCGCATGGATCCTAATATTGATTGTGTTGTTGCTCTTAAGTTTTCATTATTGATCCCTGGACATGAGATCATGGAGAAGATGTCTCACTGGCCACGCAATCCAACTTATCGAATCGCCTGCGAGGGATTGTGTGAAAAAGATACTCATCAGACTTGGGAGTCAATACAAGCCAGTCATGAATATCGTGAATTACAGCTCAGTATTCAATTAGCCAATCGCCGTGGACCTATTAGTAAAGAGGATTTGGCAGAGTTTTTAGGCTTTGCATCACAACTAGCTCAAGATGTCGATGCTGAGATTGATTTACCGCCAATACCTCAAGTCTTATCCCAAGCTCAAGATTTGGATCAATTTGCAGTTCAGTCTGACATTCAGTTGAGTTTTAATATAGTACCTAATATGATGAGTTGGTCTACAAAAGACGTTGAAGCAGTTCTCATCAAAAATGGCTTCTCGCTATCTCGGGACGGTTTATTTTTTAACTTCTTTGTACAGAACAGCATCCTTTTTAAAGCTCAAATTCCTGGTGTTAACCTCTTGACTGATGATTTGCAAACACTTCGCGTCAAAAGCGTTCTATTTGCATTAGATGTGCCCTTAGTTCCTCAAGAATTGAATCCATTTTCAAAGATGCTTGAGACTTCAAAGTTAATTGCACAAGAGCTCGATGGTAGGGTACTCGATGATAATGGGCAAGTATTAGAACTAAATTCAATTGATACGATCGTGGCACAACTTCAACCGATATACGCAATGATGGAAGAGCGCCAGATTTCTGCAGGATCTTCATCTGCTACAAGACTATATAGTTAATTTTTAATGTTAGAGCAATTCGACCAACGCTACGCTTGGCTGAAAGAGCAGATTGCCCAATTCGATCAAGCATACTACCTCAATGATAGTCCGCTAATTTCAGATGCACATTATGATGAATTGTTTCGTGAATTGCTAGCGATTGAAAAAAATCACCCAGAATGGGTAACAACTGATTCCCCCTCTCAGAAAGTCAGTGGATACGTCAATCAAGTTTTTTCTGAGGTAAGACATGGTTCTCCCATGTTATCGCTGAATAATGCTCTGACGGAAAACGAATTAATAGCATTTGATAAGCGCTGTCGAGAGGGATTAGAGTTATCTGATGTTGAATATGCATGTGAACTTAAATTTGATGGCCTAGCCATTTCCTTACTCTATGAGAATTCATTTTTAGTAAGAGCTGCGACTCGTGGCGATGGTACTGTTGGAGAAAACGTCACTGATAATATCAAGACAATTTCGCAAATTCCACACCGTTTAATTGGAGTGGATCTTCCTCAGAGAATTGAAATTCGTGGGGAAGTTTTCATGACACATCAAAATTTCCGTCAATTAAATGAAGATCAACGGAAGTTGGAAGAAAAAGAGTTTGCCAATCCCAGAAATGCTGCGGCAGGGAGTTTGAGGCAGCTTGATTCTAAGATAACTGCACAAAGAGCACTCTCATTTTATGCTTATGGTGTTGGGGAACTCTTACCAACGCACTGGTTACCTGACCGACATTCAGACTTAATGAATCAAATGATTGCCATGGGTTTACCTGTTTGTGAAGATCGATGTATTGCTAAAGGTTATTCAGAATTAATACAATTCTTCCAAAGAATTGAGGGACGTCGTGAGCAACTTCCTTTTGATATTGATGGAGTTGTATATAAAGTTAACGCGCATCGCTTACAACAACAACTTGGGCATGTATCCCGTGCACCAAGATTTGCTATTGCGCATAAATTTCCTCCACAAGAGGCCTTTACAAGGATTTTAGCCATTGAGGTTCAGGTTGGAAGAACAGGTGCAATTACACCAGTGGCGCGATTGGAGCCTGTTCTTGTTGGTGGTGTCACTTTAACAAATGCCACCTTACATAATGAGGATGAAATTAGTCGAAAAGATGTTCGTATTGGCGATACAGTAGTTGTCAGAAGGGCTGGTGATGTTATTCCTGAGGTTGTGATGGTTGTTCAAGAAAAACGCCCTGCAGACACAACTGTGTTTCGTATGCCAACGAATTGTCCAATTTGCGGTTCACATATTACAAAGCTACCTGGTGAGGCAATCGCTAGATGTTCAGGAGGATTATTTTGTAATGCTCAAAAATTACAATCAATCATCCATTTTGCGCATCGTCGGGCAATGAATATTGATGGTCTTGGTGAAAAAATAGTTGAACAGTTAATCGCTGAAAACTTAATAAGAAATCCTTCGGATTTATATCGTTTGGGTTTAAATGCCTTATTGCGATTAAACAGAATGGGAGAAAAATTAGCGTCTAACTTATTGACTGCAATTGAAGATTCTAAACAATGTTCATTGGCACGTGTGATCTTTGCGCTTGGGATTAGACACGTAGGTGAAACTACAGCAAAAGATTTAGCCAAACATTTTGGATCTTTAAATGCCTTTATTCTTTCTGATGTAGAGGCCTTATTGAAGGTGAGAGATGTTGGTCCTATTGTTGCTGAATCAATTCGAGACTTCTTATCTAAGGAGCATAACATTGAAGTTATTGAGCAATTGATGGCATGTGGAATTAACCCAATTGAAAAAGTTTCTAATGAAATAAAAGTTACTGTCTTCAATGGTAAAACGGTTGTTATAACAGGCACTTTAAATACTCTTTCAAGAGATCAAGCAAAAGAATTATTGGAGCGAGCGGGTGCAAAAGTATCTGGATCAGTTTCTAGCAAGACTGATTATTTATTAGCTGGTGCCGATGCGGGAGGCAAATTAGAAAAAGCTCAAACTTTAGGTATTACTATCATTGATGAAGCTGAATTTTTTAAGTTAATAGAAACTGAACTTTAGTTAGATAGTGCTTCAATTAGTTCGGTTTCTATTTGAATTTGAAGTTTCGGATTAAGTTTTAACTTTTCACCATCGAGTAGAAGAGTATCTTCAACGCGCTCGCCAAGAGTATTAATTTTTGCGTTCCTTAATGAAATTTGATGGCTCGCTAAAATTTTCGAAATACTATATAAAAGCCCTGCGCGATCATTTGCTGTTAGTGACAGGATAAATAAATCACCTTTCTCATCAGGGATTAGCTGAACTCTTGGTTGCATCGGAAATGTTCGTGATTGTCTTGAGATTCTCCCTTTTTGAGCAGCTGGCAAGGGATCATTTTTCATTAGTAATTCAACCAATTCATGTTCTACCATTTGAATGATTGGACGATACTCGGATATTTGAATATTTTGTAAATAAGAAACTTGAAAAGTGTCTAATGCATAGCCATGTCGAGTCGTATGAATGATAGCATCTTGAATTGAAAATCCTTTATGATCAAAATAGGAACATATCTTGGCAAAAAGATCAGACTGATCTGTCACATAGACAACAATTTGTAAACCTTCCCCGATAGATGATAAACGTGCTTGTACAACAGGAGTTTTTGAATCAATGACTTGGTAGAGATGCCGAGTGATCCATGCAATATCTTGTGCATCATGTTTTAAGAAAAATCCGACATCAATCTTTTTCCACAGGGCAAGGTGAGCATTTTGTGGAACCCCATGAAACCGTAATTGATCGATTGCTTCTTGCTGACGAATTTCTAATTGTGAGGAAGTATCAAACTTAGCTCCACCAAGATAATTGAGAGTAAGCCGATATAAATCCTCTAATAATTTACCTTTCCAAGCATTCCATACTTTGGGACTAGTACCTCGAATATCTGCAACCGTTAGCAAATAAAGAGCAGTTAGATGCCTTTCATCACCGACTTTGTTAGCAAACATTTCTATGACATCAGGATCTGAGATGTCCATTTTTTGAGCAATTTGACTCATACTCAAGTGTTCAGCTACCAAAAAAATCACAAGTTCCGTATCTTCTTTAGAAAGGCGATGTTGAGAAGAAAATAACTTGACATCTTTTTTGCCAAGATCTGAGTGATCGCCGCCACGTCCTTTCGCAATATCATGAAATAGTGCCCCAAGAATAATTAACCAGGGTTTATCAAAGTTAGCAGCTAGCTCACTACAGAATGGAAATTCATGGGATAGTTCAGGAACAAAAAATCGACGAACATTTTTTAATACAGTAAGAATATGTTGATCAACTGTATACACATGAAATAAATCATGCTGCATTTGACCGACGATTTTTCTAAAAGGCGGAAGATATCGACCCAAAACACTCGTTTGATTCATGATGTTAAGTGATCGAAAAACTCCTTTTGAAGATTGAATAATTGTTATAAATTGGGTACGATTAACTGGATTATTGCGCCACTTAGTGTCCATTAGTTCGCGAGCATTATAAAGAGCTCTCAGAACTTGTGAGGAAAGCCCAGTTAGCCCAGTTGTGTTGGCTAGGACAACAAAAGTTGCTAATATTTGATCAGGCCTTTTGGTATATAGCAAAGGATCAATCATATCCAATTGCCCTTGGCGTTCTACGAAGTTTTCAGAAATAATCCTAATATTTTGCGCTTCTTTAGGAAACAACAATGCTTCAATGTTTTGAATTAGAACTTCATTCAGCTGAGTAACAGCTTTAGCCGCCCAGTAATATCGGCGCATAATCTGTTCACTTGCCCTTTTTTCCGGGTTGCTGACTAAATCAAACTTCTCCGCTAATGGGTTTTGAATTTCGAAAGCAAGCTGATCTTGACGGCGATGACTAATTAAATGAATATGCGCACGGATAGTTTGTAGCAGTTTATGGTTTTTCGCTAACTCAGTTGCCTCACGACCAGTGATAATGCCTCTTTGATTTAAATCCCGAAAAGTATGGCCAAATTTCGCGGCTCTAGTCATCCACAAAATAACTTGAATGTCTCTTAAGCCACCTGGGCTTTCTTTTACATTTGGTTCAAGTGAATAGGGCGTATTTTGATATTTTTGATGACGTTGACGAAGTTCCAATAGCTTTTCTAAAAAGAAAGATTTGGGATCTAGAATTTCATTATATTTAGCTTCAAAACGTTGAAATAATTTTTTATTACCAAATAAAAACCGCGCTTCCAATAGAGAGGTACGAACCGTAACATCCTTACTTGATTCTTCAATACACTCATCAATACTCCGAACCGAAGAGCCAATCTCCAAACCCAAATCCCAACATAAAGTAATAAATTTTTCAATTTTTTGAGTGAGAGGTGAATTTGGTGAATCACTTGGAGAAGATTGCAGTAAAAGAAGAATATCAACATCAGAAAAGGGGAATAACTCATGCCGACCAAATCCACCAACTGCAATTAGACTCGGAGATTCTTCTGCAGGCAAGGTTTCCATGCCGGATTTAACCCATGCTTTTTCTAGCACCTTTCCTGCTGCGATACTCAAACCTTTTGTTAACGTATGTACTTGATGATTTTCTTCAAAAGTTTTGAAGAGTTCCGTCTTCAATTCGAGAAAATAATTCATAGCTTAAGACTTTGGCGGAAAGGTATTGCCAAATATTGGTCTGACAATTTCCGGTGGGGCAGGTGAGTGATCAGAACATGTTAAGACTTCAACGCCAGAAGAAGTGACAAGCACAGTATGTTCCCACTGAGCAGACAAACTTCGATCTTTAGTTTTGACTGTCCACAAATCAGGCATGGTCCGGATTTCTCGACGACCTGCGTTGATCATTGGTTCAATGGTGAAAGTCATTCCTTCTACTAAAGAATCCCCAGTACCTGGTTTTCCATAATGTAAGATTTGAGGGTCTTGATGAAAAACTTTACCGATGCCATGACCACAATATTCACGCACAACTGAATAACCGGCTTTTTCAGCATGAGTTTGAATCACATAGCCAATATCTCCAAGGCGAGTACCGGGTTTAACCAGCGCAATTCCTAACCACATGCATTCAAAGGTGATTTGGCATAAACGGTTAGCCATAATTGAAGCCTCGCCGACCAAAAACATGCGACTAGTATCTCCATAATAACCTTCTGGTGTAATAACTGTAATGTCAAGATTTACGATATCGCCAGATTTTAAGATTCGCTCCCCAGGTATACCATGACAAATAACATCATTGACGGACGTACAAATAGATTTTGGGAATGGAGGATATCCAGGCGGTTGATAATTTAATGGCGCAGGAATGGTGCGTTGAATATCTCGCATATATTCATGACATAAACGATCAATCGTTTCAGTACTCACACCCTCTTGAATCTGGGGAGTAATAAAATCCAATACTTCACTGGCTAATTTACCAGCGTGACGCATACCATTTAGATCAGACTCATCTTTAAAAATTGATTTCATAGTGGAATTATGACTCAAAGTAGTCTATAATGTTAAAACTTTGTTTAGATGAGTAATCTTATTCACCAACAAAGAATCACGAGTCAAACCATCCGGGGTGCCGCTCTTTAGCGTAATCAGGATTTGGCTTTAGTTGAAACCCTAAGGAGAAATTATGTCAGTGACAATGCGTCAAATGCTCGAAGCTGGTTGCCATTTTGGCCACCAAACCAGATTCTGGTCCCCAAAGATGGCCCCATTTATTTATGGTCATCGCAACAAAATTCATATTATTAACTTAGAAAAGACTCTTCCGATGTATGAAGAGGCGATCAAGTTTGCCAAAAATATTGCTTCTAATCGTGGCACTATTTTGTTTGTCGGTACAAAACGTCAATCCAAAGAAATTATTGCTGAAGAAGCGACTCGTGCTGGGATGCCTTACGTTGATGCTAGATGGTTGGGTGGTACTTTGACGAACTTTAAAACAGTCAAAGGGTCTATTAAGCGTTTAAAAGAAATGACTACGGCTCAAGAAAATGGTGAGTGGGAACGCTTATCTAAAAAAGAAGCTTTAATGAATGAGCGCGAAATTGATAAATTACAAAAATCTTTAGGAGGTATTCAGGACATGGGTGGTATTCCTGAAGCTATTTTTGTCATAGACATTGGGTATCATAAGATTGCTTTAACAGAGGCCAAGAAACTTGGTATTCCTGTCATAGCAGTAGTAGATACTAATCATTCACCAGAGGGTGTAGATTTCATCATTCCTGGCAATGATGACTCAAGTAAGGCGGTAACTCTTTATGTGCGTGGAATGGCAGATGCCATCTTAGAAGGTAAGGCAAATGCGGTTAACCAAGTATTAGAGTCAATTAAAGAAACAACTGAAGTAAGTCAAGTCGAAGAAGGGCGGGAAGATTAATGGTAGCCATAACAGCTGGAATGGTAGGAGAGCTTCGGGCTAAAACCGATGCTCCCATGATGGAATGTAAAAAAGCTTTAACTGAAGCACAAGGTGACATGACCCGTGCAGAAGAGATTTTGCGGGTTAAATTAGGTAGTAAAGCGAGTAAAGCAGCATCTCGAGTCACAGCTGAGGGAGTTATTGCGTCTTATATTGACGGTACTAAAGGGACATTAATAGAAATTAACTGCGAAACGGATTTTGTTTCTAAAAATGATGATTTCTTAAAGTTTACTCATGATTGTGCCAAGTTAGCTGTTCAACATCAAATTGCAAATGATGATGTTGCAGCATTATCTGCATTGCCTTTAGATGGTAAGACAGTAGAGCAAGTTCGTACCGAGTTGATTGGTCGTATTGGTGAGAATATTTCAATTCGTCGATTTAAAGTTTTCCATCAAGGCGCTTCATTGGTATCCTATTTACATGGAACTCGCATAGGTGTTATGGTTGAATTTTCTGGTAATGAGTCCGCGGCGAAGGATGTAGCTATGCATATCGCTGCCATGAAGCCAGTATCTTTATCAACCGCAGATGTTCCTGCAGATAAGATTGCTGCTGAAAAGAGTGTGGCTGAACAAAAGGCTGCTGAATCAGGTAAGCCACCAGAAATCGTTGCGAAAATGGTTGAAGGCTCAATCCAAAAATATTTAAAAGAAGTTTCTCTTTTAAATCAGTCATTTGTAAAAAATGATAAGCAGACTGTTGAGCAAATGTTGAAAGAAAATAACACGAATATTCAATCATTCACCATGTATATTGTTGGTGAAGGTATTGAAAAGCGTCAAGACGACTTTGCAGCAGAAGTTGCTGCACAGGTTGCCGCAGCGAAAGGTAGCGCCTAAGAGTTTGTTTTAATTAAAAAAAGGCGCTTTTTTGGCGCCTCTTTTTTAGCCCTTTATAATACTATCAATATCGTAAATAGAAAGAACCCATATGCCTGCCTATAAGAGTGTACTTCTTAAATTATCTGGTGAGGCTTTAATGGGAAATGATTCTTATGGAATCAATCCTACGACAATCGATCAGATGGTTATTGAAATCGCTAAGGTGGTACAACAAGGTATCAAACTAGCAATTGTGATTGGTGGCGGAAATATTTTTAGAGGTGTAGCTGGTGGAGCTGCGGGAATGGACCGTGCAACCGCTGACTATATGGGCATGCTGGCGACCATGATGAATTCATTAGCGTTACAGGATGCTTTACGTCAAAAAGGAGTTGAAGCGCGCGTTCAGTCAGCATTAAGAATGGATCAAGTGGTCGAGCCATATATACGACCAAGAGCCATTCGTCACATGAATGAAGGTAAGGTTGTTATTTTTGCGGCAGGTACCGGGAATCCTTTTTTTACCACTGATACTGCAGCGGCTCTTCGTGGAGCTGAAATGGGAGTAGATATTGTTCTAAAAGCAACCAAGGTTGACGGTATTTATTCTAGTGACCCCAATAAAGACCCTGATGCCACCCTATATAAATCAATCAGTTTTGATGAAGCTATTATTAAGAACTTACAGGTTATGGATGCAACTGCATTCGCATTGTGTCGTGATCGTCAACTACCGATTAAAGTATTTTCAATATTTAAACAAGGGTCTTTACTCCGTGTGGTCAATGGAGAGCAAGAAGGTACTTTAGTACATGTTTAATTAAGGAACAGTTATGTCAGCAAATGAAGTTATATTGAATGTAGATCAAAGAATGAGTAAGTCCATTGAGGCTTTAAAAAATGCTTTAGCGAAAATCCGTACAGGGAGGGCGAGTACTGGATTACTAGAACATATTCAAGTGGATTACTATGGAAATCCAACTCCAATTTCTCAAGTAGCTGCTCTTGGTTTAGCAGATGCAAGAACTCTTACAGCAACACCCTGGGAAAAAAATATGGTTGCAGTTGTCGAAAAAGCTATTCGGGATTCAGATTTAGGCCTTAACCCCGCAACCCAGGGTAATGTAATACGTATTCCAATGCCTGCCTTAACTGAAGAGCGTCGTCGCGACTTGGTTAAAGTGGTCAAATCTGAGGGTGAAGATGCGAAGATCGCTATTCGTAATTTAAGACGTGATGCCAATGAGTCACTTAAAAAATTAACCAAGGATAAGTTAATTTCAGAAGATGATGAGCGTCGTTCCCAAGATGATGTTCAAAAACGTACTGATCGTTTCGTTACTGAAATTGATAAGATAGTGCAAGAAAAAGAAAAAGAAATTATGACTGTTTAGCCATTGAAATAACTAATCTTATGGAGTCCAGTATTAATAGCTCAACCATAGAAGTTCCTATTACTAGTGTTATACCGCGACACATTGCCATCATTATGGATGGTAATGGGCGTTGGGCTAATCAACGTTTTTTACCTCGAGTTGCTGGGCACTCTAAAGGCTTAGAGACAGTTCGTAAGATTGTTGAGCAATGTACTTTACATGGAGTTGAGTATTTAACCTTATTTGCTTTCAGTTCTGAAAATTGGCGGCGTCCAAAAGATGAAGTTAATTTTTTGATGAATTTATTCTTTAAAGCTCTAGACAAAGAAGTTGCTCGTCTTCATGCAAATAATATTCGTTTAAGACTGATTGGGGATATGAGTGGCTTCCCAGAAAACATACAAAAGCGAGTTGAAATAGCAGAGTGTTTAACTGAAAATAATACTGGTTTAGTTCTAACCATCGCGGCCAACTATGGTGGACGTTGGGATATTTTGAATGCTACGCGCAAAGCACTTGCTCATAATCCCCAAATTGATCCTTCATTGATCAATGAGTCATGGCTTCATCCACATCTTGCAATGTCATATGCACCAGAGCCTGACTTATTTATTCGAACTGGTGGAGAGCAACGCATTAGTAATTTCCTACTATGGCAGTTAGCCTATACAGAAATGTATTTCACAGATATATTTTGGCCAGACTTTGATGCAAAAGCCCTTGAAGAAAGTCTTCAATGGTTCAGAAAACGAGAACGTCGATTTGGACAAACAGGCTTACAAATATTAGAGAAAACCATCTCTAAAAATGCTTAAAACTCGGGTTATTACGGCTGTAATTTTATTAGCTTTATTTTTTCCAATTCTTTTTTTTAGTCCAACTATTATTCTTTCAATAGTCGCATCTATCCTTATATCATTAGCATCTTGGGAATGGGGACGCTTTATCTGGGGTGTGCAGTCACGATATCCGATTTATTACAGTCTATTGATTCAAGCCTTGTTAGCGCTATTGATTTACTGTAGCCAAGGAAATGATCAGGAACTTATTTATATTCTAAATGATTTTATGATGGTTATCTTATGGATTAGTATGATTTTTTGGATTATCGTTATGCCATTTATCCTTAGTAGAAAATTACAATTTTCTATAAAAAATAATACTTCTTTGCTAGCCATTGCTGGAGTCATTATTTTTACGAGTGATTGGTATGCATTTATGCTTTTAAGAGATAAGGGATTATGGGTTTTGCTTTCCGTACTCATGATTGTTTGGACTGCTGACATTGGGGCTTATTTCACGGGGAAAAAATTTGGTAAACACAAATTAGCCCCTCAATTAAGCCCCGGTAAATCTATTGAAGGAGCTTTAGGGGGCACGGTAGCTGTTTGTATCTTGGGATTAATTTTCTATTCAATAAATATTTCTAACATGAACTTTTTCAATGTCATTGGGCAACATTTGAACTGGATCAATTTAATTTTCTTAAGTATATTTTTAGCAGGGATGAGTGTTATCGGTGATTTATTTGAATCTCAACTTAAAAGATTAAGTAACATGAAAGATAGTAGTGGTTTATTGCCTGGACATGGTGGAGCTTTAGATCGTTTGGACGCTCTATTGCCAGTATTACCAATTGCAGCATTATGTATTCAAGGAATATCATGAGAGGCTTATGTATTTTAGGTTCTACGGGTTCGATTGGTGAAAATACCCTAGACGTAGTTGCTCGCCATCCAGATCTATTTCGGGTAAAAACTTTAACTGCCAATACACAAATTGATAAGTTAGCTAAACAATGCATGCTATTTCAACCTGAAATTGCTGTTGTAGGTAATTCTGAATTAGCCAAACAATTAAAATTACTTTTGCCGAATTCTTTGACTCAAGTATTGTTTGGACCAGAAGGATTAATAGAAGCCGTTATGCATCATCAAGTTGATACTGTAATGTCAGCTATTGTTGGTGCAGCTGGTTTATTGCCAACTATTGAAGCAGCAAGAGCTGGCAAAAGAATTTTATTAGCCAATAAAGAAGCATTAGTGATGTCAGGTCAAATTTTGATGGATGCGGTTACTCACAGTGGCGCTGAATTATTGCCCATTGACAGTGAACATAATGCCATCTATCAATGCTTGCCGCACAATAAAAAAAGTAATCCCTTAGAAATTGAAGAACTTCTTCTTACTGCTTCAGGAGGTCCGTTTTTGCAACGTCCTCTTGAAACATTGATTAATGTTACTCCTGAAGAAGCCTGTGCTCATCCTAATTGGGTGATGGGTAGAAAAATATCAGTTGACTCATCGACGATGATGAATAAAGGACTTGAATTAATTGAAGCCATGTGGCTTTTTCAGATGCCACAAGAAAAAATTCAGATTGTTATACATCCGCAAAGCGTAATTCACTCTTTAGTGAGGTATGTAGATGGTTCGATACTTGCCCAGCTAGGAGAGCCTGATATGAGAACTCCAATTGCTTATGGATTAGGCTGGCCCAAAAGAATTACATCAGGAGTGAAACCTCTTGATATGATGCATCTGAGTCAACTTAATTTTATGCCAGCAGATGTCCAAAGATTTCCAGCGATACTCCTAGCTCGTGAAGCTGCGAGGATCAAAGGAACGGCTCCAGCTATAATGAATGCGGCCAATGAAGTTGTAGTTGATAGCTTTTTGAATCGACAAATTACCTATCCACAAATAGTTCAAATTATTACTCAGGTGTTAGAAAATACTCCATCTGAACCAGCCACTTCATTAGAGTTAGTTTTATCAGTTGATCAACTTGCAAGAGAAAAAACAAGACAATATATTTTGGAGACGATGTAATGACCCTAATTTCTTTTTTAGTTGCAATTGTTATATTGGTAGGATTCCATGAGTTTGGACACTACATCGTTGCGAAGTGGTGTGGAGTTGCTGTAGAGCGATTTTCCATCGGATTTGGGCCGGTATTATTAAGAAAAAAACCAAACAAACCACTAGGTACAGAGTTTGTCTTGTCGGCTATTCCTTTAGGAGGGTATGTCAAGATGATTGATACAAGAACGCATAGCAACTTAAATACAGAACAAATTGCCCATGCTTTTGATCAACAAGCATTATGGAAGAGATCCAGTGTTGTCGCCGCAGGACCATTTGCCAATTTTTTATTAGCCTTTATCTTTTTATTTATTTTGTATTTGAGTGGTCCATTACAAGTAAAAGCCGTTTTAGATCAACCGCCTGAAAATTCTATTGCAGCCAAAGCAGGATTAGTTGATGGGGATGAGGTACGAGGATTTGCCTTCTTACCAAAGGACTCTGATGGTGTAGATATGAGTGTTGAGTTTACCTCTATTGATAGTTGGAATCGATTACGCTGGAAACTTTTAAGGTCAATCATGAGTGAGCAAGGCTTTGTATTACAAGTGGCTCATGAAGGTAGTGGAGATACTAGAGTCGCTTTTACTCATCAAGAAATTCAGTCACTTCATCTTAAAAATGATATGTTTTCACAATTAGGATTGGTATTAAGTAAGGATAATCCACTACCTACTTTTCACTTAGATCTTAGCATGACGGAATCTATTTCAAGATCATTTGAAAGGGTACAGGACATTACCGCAGTTTCAGCACTTAGTATTTGGTCTTTACTCACGGGCAAGGCCTCCCTGAATCAAATTAGTGGACCTATTGGGATTGCTGGCATGGCTGGTCAATCTGCCAACTCAGGATTTACGGCCTATATAGGATTTTTAGTTCTTATTAGCATTAGTTTAGGTCTCATGAATCTTTTACCTTTACCAATGCTAGATGGTGGCCAATTAGTTTTTGATTTTTTTGAGCTAGTACGTGGTAAAGCTGTATCGACAGAAGTTAGGGAATTTACTTCCAAATTAGGCGTACTGGGAATACTTATCCTTACTGGAATTGCTGTTTTTAATGATTTATCACGGCTTTTTCATGGATAATGGAGTGTAGAATCTTATCTAATGGATTTTATACATTAATCTGACAATAATTACATTGAATTTAAGAGCCTTTTAGTTGAATATTAAGAAAAATAAATTACATCTCGCGATTGCTCTAGCATTTAGCCTAGGTACCATGATTCATAGTGAGCTAAGCCTTGCGGCTGAGCCATTTGTCGTAAAAGATATTCGTGTTGAAGGTCTACAACGTGTGGAGCCAGGAACTGTATTTAGTTATTTGCCAGTTAAAGTAGGTGAGACATTTGATGACTCGATGGGGGCGGATGCAATTAGAAGCCTTTTTAATACTGGTTTTTTTAAAGATGTACAAGTCAAAGTAGAAAATAATGTGCTGATTGTTCTTGTTGAAGAACGACCAACCATCTCTAAAGTTGACTTTACTGGTATGAAAGAGTTTGAGAAAGAAGCTATCTTAAAAGCTTTAAGAGCAATTGGGTTAGCAGACGCTAGATACTTTGATAAAGCTCTTGTTGATAAAGCGGAGCAAGAAATAAAGCGTCAGTATGTCAGTAAAGGTTTTTATGATGCTGAAATTGTAACTACTGTTACACCAGGTGAGCGTAATCAAGTATCAGTCTACTTTAATGTTGAAGAGGGCATTGTTTCTACGATCTCTGAAATCAATATTATCGGAAATAAAACGTTTAGTGAAAAAGATTTGAAAAAAGAAATGCAACTTTCCACTGGTGGTTGGTTTTCTTGGTATTCAAAAAATAATCGTTACTCCAAGCAAAAACTATCAGCTGACTTAGAAAATATTCGTTCTTTTTATTTAAATCAAGGCTATTTAGAGTTCCGTATTGACTCTACCCAAATTTCAATATCACCAGACAAAAAGGGTATGTATGTCACCATTAATATTTTTGAAGGTGACCAGTACAAAGTAAAAGATATTAAGCTAGGTGGGGAAATGTTTGGTAAAGAAGAAGAGTTTAAAACTTTGATTCCTTTGAAGCCTGGCGAAATTTTCTCATCAGCAAAATTAAATCTTGGTACTAAAGCGATTGCCGATGCCTTGAGTACCTACGGTTACGCATTTGCAACGATTACTCCTCAACCCGATTTACGTAAAGAGGAAAAATTAGTTGATATGTTGCTCGTCGTTGACCCCGGAAAAAGAGCTTATGTAAGGAATATTAGTATTTCTGGTAATGCTAAAACAAGAGATACGGTGATTCGTCGTGAAATGCGTCAGCTAGAAAGCTCTTGGTATGATGGTGAAAAAATCAAGTTATCAAAAGATAGAATTAATCGCTTGGGTTACTTCACCGAGGTTGATGTAGGTACTCAGGAAATACCTGGGTCGAATGATCAAGTCGATTTAAATGTGAAAGTTTCTGAAAAACCATCCGGTTCATTAAGTTTAGGAGCTGGATATTCTTCCTCTGAAGGTGTTGTTCTATCTGCTGGTATTAACCAAGAAAATGCCTTTGGTACAGGAACTAGTATTGGTTTTAATATTAATACCAGCCAAGTTAACCGTACATTGGTTGTATCTCAATTTGACCCTTACTTTACGGAAGATGGTATCAGCCGATATACCGATGTTTACTACAGAACATCTCGTCCATTATATTATTTAGGTGACTCGGGTTACTCCATCATTAACACAGGTACATCATTACGTTTTGGTATTCCTTATTCAGAAAAAGGGCGTTATTTTGTTGGCGGTGCTTTAGAGCGACTCGAGCTAAATACCACGATTAATTCACCTTTAACCTATCAACAATATGCGGCAAGCATATCCGGTTATGATCCTTCCGTTGTTGGTACTGTAAATGACCCTAATGTAGGATACTACTCAGGTAGTTCTTGGAATATTCCCTTAACGATTGGTTGGGCTAAGGATGGAAGAGATAGTGCTCTTCTCCCAAGTAGCGGTAATTATCAAGTAGCAAATGCTGAAATTTCGGTGCCAATTGATCAAATGCAATACTATCGCCTGTTTTACCAGCACCAATATTATTACCCTTTAACAAAAACCAATGTGATTGCCCTGAGTGGACAGGTTGGATACGGGATGGCTTATGGAGATAAACCCTTTCCGATTACTAAAAATTACTATCTTGGAGGTATTGGCTCGGTTCGAGGTTATACACCTGGATCTTTAGGCCCTCAAGTTTATAATCCATATTTAGGTATTTACCAACCAACAGGGGGGTCTTCAAAAGCCGTATTTAATACAGAATACTCATTTCCCGTTCCTGGTTCTGGAACGGATAAAACCTTGCGGTTTTTTGTGTTTTTCGATGCTGGTAATGTGTATGATGGAGCTCCTAATATAGGCGATTTAAGATATTCATACGGAGCTGGTATTACTTGGATTTCTCCATTAGGTCCATTAAAATTCAGTTATGGTATTCCGCTTAATACAACCAGTTTGGATAGAGTTCAAAACTTCCAATTTCAAATTGGAACAACTTTTTAATTATTTAAGGAAAATGGCATGAAGCAGTTAAAAATCCGTTACTACCTGTCTATGTTTGGTTTTATTGGCTTGTCTTTCTTTATACAGCCTGTTTATGCTCAAGAGACAGGAACTAAAATTGCCTACGTGAGTTTAGAGCGTATTTTAAGTGAATCAAAAATGGCTAAAGATGCTCAGGCTAAAATGCAGAGTGAATTTGGTAACCGTGAAAAAGATGTTAGGGATGCTATTGCCAAAATAAAAACTCAGGCAGCTCAACTGGATAAAGATGCGGCAGTAATGCCAGAAGCAGAAAGAATACGAAAACAACGCGAACTTGCTGATAATGATCGTGAGATTCAGCGTAAACAACGTGAATTGATTGAAGACACTCAGCGAAGAGGTGCTGAAGAACGTGCCAAGATCTTCGAAAAGGCAAATCTAGTGTTAAAAACGATTGTAGAACAGAAAAAATTAGATTTAGTTGTTCAGGAAGCAGCTTTTGTAAGTCCAAGAGTTGACATCACTAACGAAGTTATTGCAGCTCTTAATTCTAAATAATTCCACAGGTCATGTGGAAGTAAACAAGGATGCATAAACCCATTACCCTTGGTGATCTTGCAAATCATTTTGGCGTAGATCTCGATGGCGATTCCCAATTATCGTTGACGGGTTTAGCTCCTCTAGATATTGCAAATGGTCAGCAAATATCCTTCTTGGTTAATCCTATCTATCGTCAGCAGGCTTTGCTAAGTAAGGCTGGAGTATTAATCCTGGATCATAGTGATTACGCATTTGTAAAAGAATCTGCTAAGCACAGCAAATCCTATCTCATCTCATCCAATCCATATGCTTTGTTTGCCAAGATTGGGCAATATTTTGAGCAATTAAAGCAAAGTCCTTTAATTTCCGGAATACATCCCATGTCAGACGTTCATCCCTCTGCCATTATTCCGGAATCCTGTACTATTGGCCCATTTTGTTCCATCGGATCTGGAGTAGTTCTTGGCGAAAATGTCCATTTAATCTCCCATGTCAAATTAGGTCTAAATGTCCAGATCGGTTCAGAGACCAAGATACATCCTATGACGGTCATTTATGATGATTGTCAAATAGGTAAACGTTGTATTCTTCATGGTGGGGTAGTGATTGGTTCAGATGGCTTTGGTTTTGCACCTGATTTTTCCTCTCAAGGTGGTCAATGGGTCAAAATTCCTCAGACTGGAAGAGTTATCATTGGTAATGATGTTGAATGTGGTGCGTCTATGACGGTTGATCGCGGCGCAATGGCAGATACAATGATTGGTGATGGGTGCAAATTCGATAATCAAGTTCAAATTGGGCATAATGTAAAAGTCGGAGCTCATACAGTAATGGCGGGATGTTCAGGGATTGCTGGAAGTACTGAGGTTGGAAGCTTATGCGTTATTGGTGGTTACACTAATTTTTCTGGACATTTGAAAATTGCAGATCGAACAACCGTTTCTGGAGGAACCTCGATTACGAAATCAATTAAAGAACCAGGTGGTCATTACACGAGTGTATTTCCTTTTACTCTCCATTCCCAATGGGAAAAAAATGCTGCAATCATTCGTGGAATTGATAAATTACGTCAACAAATTAAAGATTTAACAAAAAAAGTGAAGTAGGAAAAAAATGGCCAATGAAGTCAATCTTGATATTAATAGAATATTAAAACTCTTACCCCATCGTTACCCAATTTTATTAGTTGATCGAGTTTTAGAACTTGATCCTAGAGTCCGAATAAAGGCTCTCAAAAACGTATCTGTAAATGAACCATTTTTTCAAGGACATTTTCCAAATTATCCTGTAATGCCAGGTGTTTTAATTCTTGAATCTCTTGCTCAAGCTTCAGCTTTGTTAGCATTCTCGGAAGAAAAAGACGATGACTCTTTATATTTTTTTGCTGGAATTGATAATGCGCGCTTTAAAAAACCTGTTTTACCAGGCGATCAATTAATACTTAATGCTGAAGTTGAACGTTATAAAAGCGGTATCTGGAAATTTAAAGCCTTTGCTTTAGTTGGAGAGGATATCGTTTGCCAAGCTGATTTATTGTGCGCATTAAGAAAAAGGGAAAATTAACATGCCGTTGATTCATCCTACAGCGGTGATAGATCCTCAAGCAGTCATTCATCCTCAAGCAATTATTGGACCTTACGCAATTATTGGTCCACATGTAAATATTGGTGAAAGGACATCCATCGGATCACATACTGTCATTGAAGGTCATACGCTAATTGGTAAAGATAATGTCATCAGTCATTTCTCTTCACTAGGAGGTGTTCCTCAGGACATGAAATATCGTGGGGAGCCGACGCAATTGATTATTGGTGATAGAAATACTATTCGTGAATTCACGACAATACATACAGGCACGGCTCAAGATAAGGGTGTTACTAGTATTGGAAATGATAATTGGATCATGGCTTATGTTCATATTGCTCATGATTGTATTGTTGGAAATCATACGATTTTTTCAAGTAATGCCCAAATTGCAGGACATGTGGTAGTTGAGGATTGGGCTATATTAGGTGGTATGTCTGGCGTTCATCAATTTGTGCGTATCGGCCAACACTCTATGTTGGGTGGTGCTTCTGCGCTTGTTCAGGACATTCCTCCGTTTGTTATTGCTGCCGGTGATAAAGCTCAGCCTCATGGTTTAAATGCTGAAGGTCTTAAGCGCCGGGGTTTTGCTCCTGAAACGATTACGGCATTACGCCATGCCTATCGCCTTCTATATAAAGATGGGTTAACTTTTGAAGAGGCTAAATCAGCTATCCAAGAGATGATTCGTTCTGGCTTTGAAGGTACTTCATTATTACCTGATGGTGTAGAAAAAATTACTGAATTTTTAACATTTATTAGCGCTTCCACGCGCGGAATCATCCGTTAATTTATGACTTTTTTGATTACCTGTGTAGCAGGTGAACCTTCAGGTGATATGCTTGCCGGTCAACTATTACAAGGAATACAACAGCATCCAGAATTATCG
>Ga0214921_10000686_pt1 | contig 60912 bp, 57 predicted proteins | sample LL1505_MetaG_FD_177992 | JGI IMG/M metagenome (GOLD analysis project Ga0214921, IMG submission 177992) | Freshwater microbial communities from Lake Lanier, Atlanta, Georgia, United States - LL-1505 | ecosystem: Environmental > Aquatic > Freshwater > Lake | place: USA: Georgia | collected...
TTTCTGGACTTTTATCTTCATCTTTTTCAATTATTATTTTTGTATTTGAATATTCTTTTAAAATATACTCTATCAAATCATATCCAATTCTACATAATCTATCTTTATATGATACTACCAGTTCTTCTAATATATTATTTATAGCATAATCTATTATTTTTTTTAAATTACCTCTATTAAAATTTATTCCACTTCCAATATCAGTCAATATTTCATGTTTTGGATATTTTAATTTCATATAATCAACTTGATGAACTAATTCATCTTTTTGAGAATAAGAACTAACTCTACAATAACAAATTTTTTTTCTATCATCTAATTTATTGTTTATCATATTATTCTTTGAATTTAAATTTTCATCTGTATTTTTTATAAAAGTTTTAATATCATAAAAACGTTTTCCACCCGGGGATCGTATTGTTTTTATTTTTCCATCTTTATCCCAATTTCTTAATGTTTGAAAATGAACTCCTAATTTTTCTACAGCTTCTTTTGGAGAAACATAATCACCTTTAAAAAAGCTATTCATAATAATAATTATTATATCATTCTTTTTAAATCATAATGCGTATAAAACAGTTTAAAAGATTATATTTAGTATTATATAATATGAAAAAGAAAAAATATAATAATAGTAAATACAATGAATTATTAGATTCAATTAAAAAACATTCAAAAAATGTTCCATTATATAATATTTTTTTTGATAATCCAAATAAATTAAAAACAAATTCTATTTTTGATATGTATTCATATAGTGTATCATCATCTATAATAAATAATTATGAATTTAAAAATGACTTGATTTTTGATGATAAAAAAATTATTGCTTGTAAAAAAATTATATTAGAACCTTCTGAAATTCAAAGAAAAAAATTATTAAATATGTTTGAAGGATATCGAATTATCTATAATAAAACAATACAATTTTTTAAAACAAGAAAATTTAATCATAAACAAGAAAATAAAAATACTGTTTTAGAAAAAGAAAAAATAATAAAAAAGAAAAAAGCGAAAGTATCAAACACCAATATTGAAACTGATGTGATTGCTACTATGAGTAAAATGTTAAAGGATATATGTAAAGATGAAGATAAAGAAAAAAGATTAGAAAGAGTTTCTGAATTAAAACAAGATAATCGTATTATTACAGATGAAAAAATAATAAGAACATATTTTTTAAAAGAAGAGATAAAAAGAATATCAAATGAATATAAAACTCCAATTCATTGTTTAGATTATGCTGTTAAATTAGCATGTTCATCATATAAAAGTGCTTTAACAAATTTAAAAAACCGGAATATTAAACATTTTAGATTGAGGTATATAAAAAAAACAAAATCATCTTTTATAATTGATATTGAAAAAACAGCAATAAAACAAAATACAATATATCCATCATTCCTAGGAGATGTATTAAAAAATAGAGAAAATATAAAATATATAAATGTTTTTGATTCAAAAATACATTATAATGTAGATACTAAACAATTCACATTATTAGTTCCAATTGAAAAAGAAAAAGATATTTTAAATAATAATGATTGGATATGTATAGACCCCGGAATAAGAACTTTTTTAAATTGCAAAACAAATAAAGGATATATAGAAATAGGTAAAAATTTATCTTATAAACTAAAATCAAAAATAAAATTACTTGATAAACAAGAAAAAATAAATAAAGAAACATTATCAAATAAACTAAAAGAAAAAATAAAAAATATAAAAAATTATATTAAAGAAAAACAATGTTGTATTAGAAAGAAAATCAAAAATTGGATTGATGATACACATTGGAAAATAATAGATTATTTGACATCATCTTATAAAAATATAGTAATAGGGAAATGGAGTACCAAATCTATAATTCGAAAAGATGATAGCGTTTTAACATCATTAACTAAAAGAGTAGCTCAAAATTTATCATTTTACAAATTTTTACAGAGATTACAATATAAATGTAAAATAAGAGAAAATAGTTTAAGAATCCAAGACGAATGGTATACATCAAAAACATGTAGTGTATGCGGTTGTAAAAATGAAAATCTGGGAGGAAGTAAAATATTTAATTGTAATAATTGTAAAATAAATATGGATAGAGATTATAATGGAGCTCGAAATATATTGTTAAAAAGTTTATTATCAATAAAAATCGTGTCTTGATATAGAAATATATTAAGGCATGGCGTATCCGCTTACGTCATTAAAAACCAAAAAAACAAAATCGTAATATCCAGAGAGAATGAGGATGATTCCAAGACCCATCTACCACATCTAATTTTTTAATCTGATTATACGGTTTTATACGGTTTTAAGTAGCGGCTTTTGTGAAGAACATATCTATCTAATTCTTCAGTCGCTTTCTCAATTTCTCTTCGCCTATTCAAATTCAACATGACAGCGATGCGACTGAATGATGAATGAAATGATCCCTCCACATGCTTACAATACGTCAAAAGGCTCATATCAATACCAGTATCAAACAAGCTTGTATGGCGAAAACTATTCTCCAACTTTTCTATTTTTTTATAAACAACCACGTTTTTTGGATACTTTTCTAAAAACATCTCTTGTGTATTTCTGTTATCGGTCGATAAGAAAAATACAACTTCCGCATCTTTTTTAATTTCATCTTCAATAACTTTGAAGAAGTAGTCATCATTTGTATAATTTCCGCGCCCCTTAGCTAAACCAACATGGTCCGTTCTACGAACATGGAGCCCAATTGTATTATTCTTATTAAAATATTTATCCACGAATTCATGGCTTATTTTTCGAATCTTATTATTAAACCGGAGTAATCCAAAAATCTCACATTCTACCTCTGGTGTAATTATATCAACTTTTAATATTTTGGAATAAACATTCGGGACACTGTGTTGGCCTGAATATCTCTTTATCCCTTTTGGAACTTCTTTATCATTATTCACAAATTTTGAATGTGTAAACTCTTTAAAAATCTCCAAAAAATGACCATTACAAGCTCTTGCAGGAGTCCATTTTATATAACATATACACTCCTTATTTGGACATCGATGAGACATCGCCCGACAATATGAATAAAATCCACAAATCCAACTTAACCTATTACACAACCCGTGCTGTGGAATTAAATATATACACATAATTTATATTTATATAATTATAAATCATGAAATGATTTATAATTTTAGAATTTATATATGACAAAATAATTATTTTCATTTTATTGAATTAAAGGACAGTCGCCATCAACCATTTCTCTGACTAAATTTATGAAACTATATTCTGGCTTCCATCCCAACTCAGTCCGCGCCTTTGTAGAATCCCCCAATAACATATCCACTTCCGCCGGACGAAAATAGTTAGAACTTACAAAAATAAGTTCCCTCCCCGTTTTACTATCATATCCCACTTCATCTAATCCTTCCCCTTTCCATTTAATGTCAAACCCTCTCATTTCAAAAGAGAGTTCAATAAATTCGCGGACACTATGATATTCATTCGTGCTCAAAACATAATCGTCCGCATTCTCATTCTGTAAAATCAACCACATTCCTTTTACGTAATCCTTCGAATGTCCCCAGTCGCGAAAAGAGTCCAAGTTCCCCATGACTAACCGGTCGCGCTCGCCTCGCAAAATCATCCCGAGACCCCTCGTAATCTTGCGTGTTACGAAAGTTTCACCTCGACGCGGGCTCTCGTGGTTGAACAGGATTCCATTCGTCGCATACATACCATAACTTTCGCGGTAGTTCTTAACTATCCAGAAACCGTATAATTTCGCGACGCCGTAGGGACTCCTTGGGTAAAAAGGAGTTTTCTCCGTCTGGGGGGTTTCTTGGACTTTCCCGTATAGTTCGCTTGTGGATGCTTGATAATAGCGGGTCTTCTCTTGTAGGCCGGTCGATCGGATGGCTTCAAGAAGCCGGAGAACACCGAGACCATCAATATTACCGGTATATTCGGGCATTTCAAAGCTGACTTTCACGTGGCTCATCGCACCTAAATTATAGATTTCCAGTCGGTCCATTTCTGGATAAGTCGTCTTAATTTCGGAAATAATGTGTAATATATTTGCGGAATCGGATAAATCACCATATCTTAGGATAAGAGCCTTATTTGAATAGAGATGGTCAATTCTATGAGTGTTAATGCTCGAACTCTTTCGAACAATACCCCAGACAATGTAGTTCTTTTCGAGCAAAAATTCAGCTAAATAAGAGCCATCTTGTCCAGTTATACCAGTAATTAATGCTATTTTTGTTGTTGTCATAAAATATGAATCATAATAATATTTTAACCAAAACGCAATAACTTTTTTTGAAAAAAAAGTTGGGAGATAAAAATGTGAATAATTTATAAATTAGAATTTGTTATTCCATTATTTATTAATCCAAACGGATTATTTTCATTTTTGCATCTTGCCTGTAATTCACCTTTTACATAATTATATATTGTTCTTGAAAAAGAACTATTTTCCTGTATTCTATATTCATCAATATTTTTTATTAATCTTCTTAATTCAGCGCTATTGATTTCTTCAATCGGAATATAATATAAATATTTCTTAGGTTGCATTTCTATACTACTACGAGGTGGTCTATTTCTATTACTTCTTACAATTGATGAATCAAATAAATTCAAACCTAAATTTTGAGAATCCATATTTGTTCTTATTCTTGACATTCTTGACATTCTTCCATGTACTAATTCACGAAATGCAACCCCATGAAATGACCCAATATCTTTGCTATTATAACATACATATCTATAATATTTAATTCCATCTATTTCAATTACTCCAAAAAATATAAATGGATGATTTATTCTTGTTAAATTTGTAAATGATTTTCGAATTATCTTAAATGGACTTCTTCTATTATATTCTAATTCCGATAATATAATGTGATCTGGGTCAACTCTAAATGTATTGCCAGTATATTCTTCTCTTTTTAATGTTGTTCTGGGTTTTCTTGTATTTGTCGGCCTATTATTTCTTAATTTTGAATCAGAACGTAAATAATCAGTAATATAATGTAATATATTGTGCGATGAATTATTCGGTTTTTGACTTCTTATAAAGTCGTATACACTAACTAAATCAGGAACTGAAATACGATTTATTTCTATCTTTTTAATTTCTAATAATACAGATTTATTTATAAATTTTTGTCTTGAACGAGGATGGTGTCTTAAATTTCTTTTTGAAGCATTCATTGGTAAAGTTTCATCAGTAAATAATAGTTTTGTATTTTGATTATTTAAGTTCCTCTCACATAATTCTAAAAAAGTTATATCGGTATCTAATTTATGACAGGCATACTTAAAATATTTTATTGAATTTATTTCAATTTCCCCAAAAAATAATAATGATTTGTCTTCTAATTGTTTTACTTTACTATTACTATTAGATTTTTTGAACACATTTTGATTCATTATAGTTTATATAATAAATTATTATGAATCATAATGTTAAAATCTATAAATAATTACAGTTATTTTCAAAAAAGTATAGTTTTTTCAAATAAAAATATTATTTTTATATTTTTATAAAATTAAAATAATATAATCAATAAAATCCAGAATTGATGATAAATAAGTCTGTATGAGAGTATAAACACTAAGTAGTTCCGCTTTCAGAAAATTTGTTTTATTATTCCAAACAAATAAATCATTAATTATTTCGATTTCATTTGTTGAAGTTCCATAACACGATTGTTATTTGAAAAACGAACAGAATTATTTTCAGATAATGAATTATTTTCAGATAATATTTTATTTAATGCAGTTAAGTCATTATTTTTAATGAATAATTTATTGATTTTACGAACATGTAGAACAGTTTCTTCATTTCTTTTAGTAGAAAATGGTTGTCTTGTTTTTGGTGGTATATTTATCCTAAATGGGGAAGATACTAATGGGCGTTGTCTTCTATTTGGTGTAGACGCAAAAGTTAAAAGGAGTGTCGGATGATTTGTAGTGAAATGATTGATTTTTTTTACAAGACGATTAACAGTGCGTTCTTCCAATAATAAAAAATGTTCCTTACCATTTCTTATATAAAATGCATATCTATAATATGTTTTTTCATGTAGTCTAATTTCTCCAAAAAATACAATATCTAAATTTAAATCATTTGAATGCTTTTTTTTTATTATACCATTTCGTGGACTTTTTCTGAAAAGTTCTGGATTATCAAAAGGAATTCCATTATTCGCATGCGAATTCATATTTATAATATAATACATAATAATTTTACGAAATGCTAAATTACTCAACCACGTTATCAATAAACTCTCGAATCGACATCAAATATTTTTGTATAAGCGTATAAACACTAAGCAATTCCGCTTTTAGAAAATTCGTCTTCTGATACTTCGTCGAAAGAATATCAAACAGCTGATGATGACAATCGCAAATTTCCCTAAAAACACCTCGTTGATATTCATTCAAATCGAAGTATTCTGGATGGTTTGGATTGAAGACAACAGCCTTCGAATAAATTCGCATCTTGTTGAAGAATTTCTTAAAGAAGCGTCGAATCTTTATCTTACATACTCCGCTTAAAGGAGTCGTAGTCCGCTTCAAGTAAGCAATTGATTTTTTAACAAGTGAAATAACTGATATAACATAATCATATTCGGCTTCCCCATCGTGTAAAGACATGTCGTAATCGGAACAATCCGACTCTGAATCAATATCATCATACTCTTCTGGAAACATACACTTCTGAACATTCAATCCATCCAATTTTTCCATAATTTCATCTAAATTTTGTTCAAAGGTCCGCTTACCTTCTTTCTCAGTCGGTTTCATTTTGATTTTCATTATGAGTTTTAATAATAAAAGATATTAGAAATAATATATTTCATTTTTTACGAAAACTACTAACTACCAACAAACCACGTCTGATTCGGATTAATTGAAGATGAACAAACGTCTAATGCAATTCTATTAACAGTCCCTTGTTTAGTGCCTTGTACTGGTTTACCTGTTGTTGGGTCTAAATTTTCATTTGAATTACCATAACCACGTGTAAAATTTGCTTGCATTGTCATACATCTTCCATTTTGGCCTTTTGACATTAACTGCATATTTTGATTCCAAATAAACTGTTCATTTGGATCATCATACTTTTGACTACAAGTATTACTAAAAACATTATTTTTATCATCCGTGCTTAGACAATAATTTGACAATTTATTTTTAACTCGAACACCATTTCCATCAGGAGTATTTTCTAAAAACCAATACTGAAACGGAGCATAATTTTTATTGTCTAAATAAACAATTGATTCTGCTCCCTTACCTGCTGTTGGGGTAGCTACTGTTTTTGTCGCCATATTCAATAACTGTCCGGCAGCAGAATAACTCATTCCGGGTGGTCCCTGAGGACCAGATGGGCCCCGTGGTCCTTGAAGACCCCGCGTTCCCGTATTCAAAGACTGAGCCTGTGAAACAATAACTTTTTGAACTGATGTTGTAAATTCATCAAAATCTTTTTTTAATTGAGTTATTTCTGAGCTTTGATTGCTTTTACTTATTGCTACGACTGATATAATACCAGCACTAATTGAAATTAATGATACTATTACGATTCCAATGATTAATATAGTTGAAGTTTCCATATTATATAATAATATTTTTTAATCGTCCATAATATCATCATATAACACACGATTCTCCTTAGTAGATATCAAACTTATTTTAGCGCGAGTAGGTTTATCAATAAATTTTTTAATTATCTCATAACTGTGTATAAATACTGATGGTGGGTCGATTATTACGGCCTTTCTTAATTTCTCCGGAAATAACTGTTTAAGAATATCTGCTAAATATTTTACAAATTGATAATTAATCTGTTTTATTTTGAAGCTTTCCAAATAAACTAAAACATCAAATTTGTTCTCCTTAATTTTTTGAGATTTTAAAAGGGCCTTTGTGATTACATTCGCAATAAATGATGTAGCTCGAACAATCTCCTTTTCATCAGATGGTTGAATCCAATCTTTTGTAGAAAAGATAACTGTTCCAAATTCAACGTCTTCTGAAACATAAATCATCTGAGTCAATGATTCAGTTGAAATAGCATTATTACTACTACTTGTTCCAAACATAATTATTAGTAGTAATATTTCTTTAATTGAAAAACGAATAACTTCGCCTAAATAAGAGAATTTTCCAACCATGAAAATGAAGATTTCTTCATCTCTTCATAAAATTTCTCCACATTCATCCCACCAACAACCACTGATGCAACGCCCGACACAGGTTTTGCGCGAACTTCCGTAAATTCGCTTTTATTGTTGCGATTATTACGTCCTCCATCATCGTGCTTTCTCCAATTCGTCCTTGGTTTTTCCTTGTCTTTTTCTCTGTCTTTATTCTCTTTCTTAATCCACGAGTTCATTTTTATATACTATAATAGTTATTCTTTTAAACTGTTTTACGTAAAAAATGGTTTAGAAATATCCAGCGTTAATATAATTATGGAACACGTAATCCCCGACAAAATAAAAACATATTTTTATGACACTCTTATCAAAACCGAGTTCGAGCGCTTTCTAAAATTTAATAATCTGGAAACTAAATCATTCAGTCCAATTATTATTAATTCCCAAAATTCTTATTTATCTCAACTATATATCGACAAACTATTCTCATTGCTATACCCCGAAGACAAAAACATCAAATCAAACTATGAACATAAACTAAATACAAAAGTCAATTTTAATGTGAAATTATCAAAGAATTGTATCGAAATTAACCCATCCGAGTATGGAATAAATGACCGCTATATTATCAGTGAGTATATAAATGAGGTATCTTCGATGAATAATATCGCGACCGGATACAAAAAGAATATTATCATCTGGAATATTGATAAATTGGGGGACATCGCATTTCAGGCGCTTTTTCATCTCATAAAAGTGAATGAAGATAGCGCAAATTTCATATGTATTTCTCAGAACCCAAATAAAATCCCGAAATCATTTTTTAATATTATCATCCCATTCCACATTCAGAACCCATCCAAGCAATTTTATATTGATTTTTTCAATACATTCGAAGAATTTCACACAAATATAGATGAAATCGAAAAGATAAAGACTGGTTGTTTCGATTATAGTTTCAATAGTTTCCTAAAAAATATCGCCATATTTTACAATTTCTCTCTTTCATCATTGGATTCCTTTGAAAATAGTTTCCGGAAGTTCATTGAGAGCCTCTATTTAAAAATAATATCGAAAACCAGAATCGGAGACGCATTTTTAGAAGAAATCCGGAACTCCCTATATGATTTATACGTTTATCACTTCACATATAATGAAGTCATCAATGTTTTCATAGATATTATAACAAATGATAAGAATATTCCAGAGCAAAAGAAAGAGAGGATACTCGATTACGCCTGTTATTTTAATAGAACATCATTTTGTGGGAATAAAGAGGTCATTCATTTAGAGGCGTTTGTATATAATCTGATACATATTTACCATGAGAATGCTCCAAAGATTCCTCGTAAAATTAAGACTTAAAATTTAATATATAAATAAGATTATGCCTCCATCAACCATGAACTATTATACCGTTCTCGGAATAACAAAAGACGCAAATGAAGAAGAAATAAAGAAGGCCTACAAAAAATTGGCGATGAAATATCATCCAGATAAGAATCCAGATGGAGAAAAAGAAAAGGCCGAAGCTGAATTTAAAAAGATTTCGGAAGCCTACTCCATAATAGGAGATCCAATCAAGAGGCGAAACTATGATTTAGGAATACCAACATCAATCGGTGGTAATTTTGACCCTTTTACAATGTTCAATTCTTTCTTCGAAAATAAGGATATTAACAGTTTCATAAATGACTTTTTCGCAGAGCAATCAGGAAATCCTTTTATGGGGTCATTCGATGATATTCTCGGAGGAGCCGACATTAAATTTTCGATACACACATTCACGCAAATGCCCCCAATGGCCGGAGGTATTGAAAATATGGAAGGAATCAACTTTTTCGATATTGTTAATCGGACGCGCGACAAGTTAAAGGCGAATGTCGAAAAGAAGACAATCGAAATAAATTCAGACAAGACACGGATTGAGCAATTAGAAAAAGAGAACTATCGATTACGCGAAATAAAGAGCAGTCAGTATTTGAAATATGAGAACATTGAGAAAAAAATGGTTGTATTTCCGGAAGATATCCTCTGTAAAAAGTCGAAAAAAATCAAGTTTATCCGGTATGCCTTCGTCGATAAAAAATTTGAGGAGACAGAAGTCCGTCATCAGTATGAGTTAGAAGCAGATTTTAATAAGCTGGTATATACTTTTAAAAATGCGGGACATACGCATAAAAAATACAAAGAGGCTGGTGATTTAATTATCCGGCTATCACTGAATAACGGCCTCATTAAATACAACCCATTAAAAAAATCTATGGTAATCCCGATTTCTTATAAAAAGTTGGGGAAGTTCCAAAACAAAAAAATAAAATTTGGTAATAATTCGGATTATGTAGTAGATTTGGACGGAGTTGAGAATGAGACTATTGCCGTATTCAAGAAAGATGATGCGCGTTTAATTATTATCATTACATCTAAACTAACAGAAGTATTTAAGAATTATGAGGAAATAGAACAAGAATCACCCTCTTGGGAAAGAGAAGATATTTTTAAGAATGATGATTTTAGTTCAATGAATTGCCTTTTTAATTTCTTATAGATAATATGGAGAATCATTTAAAACAAGTAGATTTTATTCATATGTATCATTTATATTCCGAATATTATTTGCCCAAAATTAAATTACATTACAAAAGGAAGTTATTAGACGCAGAAAAAAAAGACATATTAAAGGTCTATTTAGACTCCAAATTTTTATCGGAGAAAATCGCTATAAAATTGGGGGCGAAAGTTAATAAGGCGAATATCTACGATTATGAATATCGACTCATATTTAATCAGGGTGTCGTCGGTTTCCATTTTATAAGTGATAAGAGCATCACTTCAATTACGAAGCTAATCCGTTATTACTTTTTTATCGTCTTTTTGCGAATTAACTACGTAAATAAAAATAAAGTTCTCAATTTTATGAATAATGTGTATATTTATTTAATTACGGTCCCAGTCGCGAAGAAGCTATCTATTCCAATATCGGTCGATGATGTAAATAGCGCATGCACGCAGGTTTATAATGAATATTACGGCGGTCCTATTTATATATGGCGCGAGGATGAATTGGCGAAAGTTTTACTCCACGAGACCCTCCACAGTGTCCACTATGACTGGGAAATCATTAATCAGGCGCTTATTCCGGAATTGAAGAATTTAGAGACGAATATCAGTCGCGAGAACGGACTCAATGCTAATGAATCATACAATGAATTAGGGGCCACTTTTTTTATGTCGCTATTTTCATTGAAGGCGAAGCCTGAAGATAAAAGAAAGGAAAAACGGCTCATTCGAGAATATGTTTTGAAAGAGTTGGACTATTCATTCGATAATTGCGCAAAGATTCTACTAAAATATGGAGTCCGTGATAGCAATGACTGTAATAATTTAAAAACCGTAGAGAAGTGCGACTATCGTCAGGAGGCGTCGGCGTATAGCTATATTCTTCTTAAAGGGGGGCTACTGTGGTATATTTTATATAAAATCAAATATGATAAAAAACACGAGGACCGTGTGAATTGCTTGGAGCAGTTTATGAGCATCGGGTTCTGGGGTAAAATGGGGGCCTCTTTTCAAAGGATACTCGTCCAAATATTGAAGGATAAAGAGTTCAATAAAATAATCAATAAGCGCATTAAGAAAATGAAGCAGAGTAAGAGGAGAGGGCGACCAGAAGACTTCTTTTTTACATATCATGGATGGAAAGGAAAAGGAAAAAATTGATTAAAATTATTGATTTATTTTTTAGACATTAAAAATGAACTCAGTTGAATTACCACAATATATGTTTGAACAATTACAGAGAATCTCTTCCGGAATTTCCAGAAGAGATTTAAGAGAATTTCAGTTTTTTCATTCAATGAACAAGAGAATCATTATGGATTTTTTTAGTTCAAATTTTGAATTTCTATCGACACTCCCACTTGATGAAATCGCACAATTTCTCAAAATTGCTCTGTTCATCATGTTTGAAAAATACATGCAGAACCAATCAACCAAAAATGCGATAGGAACTCCACTTTTCCAAGTTTTACACAGCGCGATGCGCTTAGATTCTCCGGAAGATAATTCAAGAGATTTTATTATGAACTATAAAAGTCCCTGCTTCAATTTGCTCTGTTTGCTCTATTCAAAGATATCGGCTCAAATGAGACCGAAAACACAAGAAGAGTATCGACTGGTTAAACAGGCTTTTATTGACATAGTCAATAGCCTCGTTCCAGACATTCACTATCTGATGACGGAAAAGTATCCTGCCGATTGCGACGAAAGACAATTCTTTTTTGGAAAGAATCCAGACCGATTTGAAACACTTTTTCTGTTTCAAAAACTGTTTTTTGAAATAACATCACATGAGTTCGAGACAGTTATTTTTTTAGAAGAAAATCGCCTTTACGTCAGAGCCGTCCAGAAATTTTTTGAGGAAATACACACTACTCTTCAAAAAGTGTAGAGTTGTGCGTATTTGCGCCTATTTATAAAACAAATGCTTAATGTATTTCTGTAAATTAAAATACCGATATCCTCCACTCTTCTTATCAGCCGTTTCAAGAGGGGTCAGTAATTTCTTCAATTTATCATCAGGAATAATATACTGCGAATTCTGTGGGTTTTCCAGTTTTTTCTCTTTAATATAGCGATTAATGATTTTCGTAGTGGATGGTCTCGATATCATCATATTCTCATCCATTTCCTCAAATTTAGAATCTTCCTTTAATTTCTCCTCCGCACTTATTAGAGAAATAAATGTTGAGACCTCCGGATTATTAAAAAAGTCGATTAATTCCTTGCGAATTTTAGTCTTCTTGAAGAATCCGGTCGGTTTGCGCTCTTTTTTCTCTCCTATATCGCCTCCACCAACTTTCGCAGGTTTAATCTTCTTCGGTTTCGCCTTCATTGACTGAAATAACTTCTTCGATTCTTTCTGATAGTTGCGAAGGTTTGCTTCAAGGCTTTTAAGCCCCATTTTTAAATTATAAATTGATACCAACATATTCTGGGCAAATGTATCTAATTCAACCATTTTTGACATTGTTGCGTTTGTATCACTCAATTCCATTGCGACGGATTCTTCATCTCCATTTACACTCATAAACAAATATATTTATTTTTCTTTAAGTTATTTTTTCGATAATAAAATATATATTTAATTTATGGAAGCACAACCAGACGTCCAATTAGGAAAAATATTTATTGTATTATGGATGGGAATTATGTTATTTATTATTATTTTGGTAATTGTTGTTTATTTTAACGCGAAGAGTGAAGCTTCAGATTGCGACCCCAAAGAACTCAATACTGAAAAGTCTGAGAAAAAATCTGATAGTCCAACTCCTAAAATGTTTATTGCTTTTCTTGTTATAACCGCTTTTGCTGTATCTACAATGAATTTGACATATAAAGTTAATTACTTTAAGAAAAAAACAGAGGAAACCGTAAGTGGTCCTGCTTCACCTGTATTATCGATGTTAAAGAAGTATCAGGCTCAACAAGGACAACCAGAAGGTCCAAATTATTCTGTGAATAATAATAATCTTGAACGTTCTAATACTGGAACCGAACAAAATAATCAATAATATCATTCGCAATTTTGGGTAAATAGAAATTGTCATCTCCAGAATCATCCGCCCCCATCCGAACATACAAATCATAATAATCACACTTGCGGACACTACTCCCATCACACTTCACCCACTTCTTCAAGAACGACTCTTCCAATCGTATCCCCCGATACATTCCAATGATTTCACCAATATAGTGTAATTTTTCACCCCCTTTAAATTCTACCGGAATATTTATTTCCATTCGACTATTGCTCCCTTCTTCTCCAAAACGGACATTCGTCAGAAACTCCGCAACACCCTCCCTTATTTTGGGAATCATATAGTTCTGGTTCAACCCCAGATTGAACGTTTCTCCCAAATTAACAACCTGCGTGCAAGTAAAAACAGGGTCTGACGATATTTTAATAAAAGGGAGCCTGATTTTATCATTCGTTACACTCTTATCTTTTAATTTGTTCGTCGATATGCTTTCATCAATGATTTTGTTCTCACTGATGGACCCATCCAATATCTTGCTCCCTTTTATTGACATATTCATAATATGGCGATCATCAATTGAATTAATCGCAATGTGTTTTCCTTCAATCGCATTGTTCTTGACTTTGGCGCCAGTTATAACATTATCGATTATATGGTCCTCGCGAATAATATTCGCTGATAAATGGCGCTCCTCCAAAAAAGAGTCCTCCAAGTGGTCCCGTCTTATCTGACCCAGCCCGATATGATGACCCACAACAGAATTCTTCAAAATATGGTCCGCAGTTATAGATTGAGGTCTGATATGTTGGCCCGTAATTGCGCCGTCCTCAATGTTGAGGGTTCCCACAGCATTTGGTGCAATGTGGCCCCTCTTTATTGAATCCCCGCAAATATTCTCCCATCCGATACACGCATCACTTAAATGCGAATTCAAAATGATTTGATTACGCAAATGATTCGCGCATATTTGCTCATTGGCGATATGTTCACCCAATATTATATTTGCGCACAGATGTTTCGTATCCACGGACCCCCTACACAAATGACGGGCTTCGATTTGTTCATGCTCAATATTCGCACTCATAACACACCCCGCCGTCAGATTTTTATGATGGATAATTCCATCCTTCAAATGAGCCTTATCTACACAATCACTCGCCAATTCTTTTTCCGTAATAATCCCCACTGTCAGATGATGATTCCTAATTGCGCCATCCTTCAAATGGCTATCCCCGACTGTTTTCGGATGTATATTGGCCCCTTGAATAACTTTCGTCCCAATGTGGCGCGAATCAATAATCCCATCCGGAATTTGTGCCCAATCCACTTGGAGTGTCCCATCTTTGATATATTTAGATGCATCAATAGAGTTCTCCCGAAGCGTAATCCCTTGGCTCGATTCCAAGAAAATTGAAGTGTCCAATTTGAGCCGGATTTCCTTCCCGACCTTTGATATACCCCCCACATACTCCAAATTTTCAATCCCGTTTATCTGTAATGAGTCATATCCTTCTCCTTTATTGAACAAGAAATATTCACTCCGGCCGTAGCGCCCCTCCCTAACATAAAGCTTCGCCGGTAGAGAAATATCGTTTATTTTCTCCAATTTAATCAGACTTCCGATATCGGACACCCTGAAAAGCTCCGGCCCCGACCTATTCAGCATAACTACATATTTATCCACGCTTAATTCACCAATCGTCCTCGAAAGAGATAGTTCGGCTTCTTCATTGACGGAGCCATCCGCACCCATACACAAAAAGTCGCAAACAATATAGTTCTGTAAACCATTACATATCTGGTCCACATAGCGCTTCGTTGCGACATCACCGGCATATACTGGGTCCCCCACATTCCGGATTGAATGACGGACCTTCCCATCCGAGAAAACAATATCACCCCCTATTTTAATATTCCCGAGCGATAAATCCTCCATTTTAATTGTATCCAGCTTCTCATTCATTTTTTCCATACGGAACTCATTTTTTTCGAAGTTATAATAGAAATGAGAATCGACCTTCGTATTTGTAAAAATCATTGGACACAACAATTTAATCTTTTCAACCGCAGTTAAATCGAGTGGCTCCTGCTCCACCTTATTCTCAATAATTTCCTCCTTTTTACCAAATGGGACCCATTTCTCACCATCGTAGCCCTCGAATAGATTCTCCCAAAAGCGAATATACCCCGCTTTTTTCTTACCGGCGTTTTCCCCGAGACAGACTCCCACTCCCAGATTAGCATCCTCACACACGACCAACTTCTTATCAATTAATACATCCCCTCCAACTTCGAGGGCTTTCTTTGGATTCGACTTATTTATACCAATTCGCCGACCAGTAGTATAAATAATATTGTCATCTTCTCCACTCATCCACAGGCTCTCTTTTGTAAAAGTCTTCCAGCGCTCACCATCATAGCCCGCAAAATTCCCATTGCGATAGGAAATCATTCCCTCTTTTGACTCTTTTGCTTGACCTACGATAACGGATTCTAAAAAATAAGACGGCTTTTTAAAAATGGAACCTCCCTCCACAATAAAAGGGGCGAGGCTCATATTACGGACCTCTTGCGTATTCTCAACATGAATACGATTATATCTTTTTGAATCTAGAAAAGTATTGTGATACATTTATAAATAAGAGTTTTATTGTTTTTAAATTGAAAGATAATCCAGCTAAAAATCAATTCTCGATTTTTAGCCGATTGTTTTCAACAGACATTGAAAGATAATCTATCTAAAAATCAATTCTCGATTTTTAGCCGATTATCCTTAACGGAACAGATTTTGTCTCGATATGAAAACACCGGATACCGAAACTCATTCTTTTTCAAATTTTTGACTTTGACCTCATTGAATAAGAACTCAATCGCAAATTCAAATACAGTATCATTCATCAAAATTAAGAACTGGTTCAGTCCATTATGAAAAAGATACTGGTATTGAAGCCCAATCTTATCAAGGCTCGGAAAAAATATTTTATTATTGATAACAAATAATCGCGTCAAATTTTCAGTATTCTGAACGCATATTTGCTCCAAGCAACATGAATACAACATTTTTCCATCATTTCCAAATGTTAGGAAAAGGATTGAGCTCGAATGAGGTTCGGACCTTTGCATTTTTTGAACAGTTGTCGTTATCCCATATTTTTCAAAATATCTATAATAATATCCGACGACGAACATTAAATTTTGAGGATGGAACGCAGTTGAACAAACGTATCCGTATTCTCCTTGCTCAATCCGATAAACTGGATTCATTTCTGTATTTGTAATCGTCCATAAAACCATTTTTTGATTACATGCAGTTATGACATATATTCCAGACGAATGAAATGATATGCTCATGACCGCATACTTGTGTTCGGCGATATTCACGAAAGGATAAAACTTCCCCTGAATAATATCATTCGCGGTAGTCGGATTGACAACGCATTTCCCGATATTTCCGGAGAAATCACCTCCAAATAGGAAGAACAAATCGCTAACAGACCACTCACCCGCACTTATTTGAAGTGGGACTTGCTGTGTATGACGATAAATAATGTGGAGCTGGTCTCCATCAATCCGATAAAATGTCAATGAATTGTTATCTTGATTGAAAAGAATCGTGCCTGAATGATTAATTCGTATGACTTTCATTTTATTTGGATAAAAATAAAATGGAATATATAAAATCATTTTTTTTCAATGGGGATTCGCACCGGAGTTGGAATAAATCTGGGTAGACGCTTTATTCCAAGGAACTGCGAGTTTTTCCTATTCATCGCGCGAATAATATCGGATGCGTTATATTCTTCTACTAAATTTCCCATGTTTTGTTGCGCGATAGCGACTTTTCTTTTTATTGCGCGGACAACAATCGCAACATGGCCATAATTTGTATTCATGCGATTACGTTTCCAAAAAAGAATGTCCCCTACTCGTAAATCATCAACATTCTGGGAATTGACAGTTTCTAATAAAATGACTTGGTTCGTATTTATGTGGATGAGTGAGTTGATTGAGCTGAACATATCAAAAGCGTCAGGAATCGATGGGAATGTAAGGCTATAATATAAGGTAAAATACCGGCGGACTAATTCGACACATTCGAATGGTATTCCATAACTGGAATATATCTTTTTGGGGTTCTTTTTATATAATATGAGAGGATCTGGTATCATATTATATGGTTATAATATTATATCAAATCAAATAAGTGTAATCTCGATTTCTATATCTATATCAAATAAGTGTTATCTCATTTAATGGTTTTTTACAAAACCATTAAATGAGATAAGTGTTATCTAATATAGAAATTACGTAAGTAATTGCTATATTAGATAAGTGTAAGGGCCGAATCCCTGAACAACCACATCCCCCTTCCTCGGCTCGCTTTCAAAATCAGTCCCCGCCCTTTTTCCAATAACCTGCCAATAGAATTCCAAATCAATCCCGTAAATTCTATCGCTACACACTCGCAATATATTCCCCCCAACAATATCCGCCCCTAAAATTCCCACCGGTTTCCCCCTCGGCGTGATATGAATCGTATGACTCTCCTTTTCCACGACCTTACTAAAATACGCCGGCAATTCAATATCCGCCGATTCATCCCCGTATTCAATACGGCCCACCCCTCTATAAAACACATCCGCAGTCGGCCCCTCCAAACAAGCATGAACCAAATATTTATCGGCGTGTATCGGATGTTGAATCGTAAAATTCTTTACTCCGACCCTCTTCTTAACTGCGGGGGCCCCGTTATTAAAAGGAATCGCGAACAGTCCATCGCCCTCCCACAAGAACCCCACCTCGTTCCCGATACTATTCCCGATACATCCCGTTTTCAAAACGGCCCCGTTATTTCCAATCCGATTATTGAAAGTCGCAAATGCGCCCCCGCACATCATATCACCCGACGCATATATTCCACCATCGCCCGCCTGAACACTAAAACTATCGGACCCCATCTTATAATTAATATCATCCATATCATCGCGCCTCCCAAGAAAGACAACCCCCTCATCCTCCACAACAACCCGCATATTCCGGCCCATCTCAATCGACGACTTTCCGTCGGCCGTCTCCCCCACAATCTTCGCCCCACCTTTTATACCCCTTCGATACAAATGTAGCAGGTCCCGATTATCATCGCCACCCTCCACCAAAACAACGGAGGAATCCCCCCTACTATTCACCTGATTACCCACTACGTGTAAAGCGCTCACCGCCTTTTCAGTCCCAATACCAACGCCCCCTCCATTGAAAAAACTCCCACCAGACCCCACATTATTCACGACAAACACCGTCCGATTCACATCATCTGGTCCCTCGCAATCTACCCACTCAATCTTCGTAAAATGTTTTGGAGCCAATATATCAAGAACGCTCAAATCTGTCTTCCCCATCATTATATACTGAAAATTCCGATTGATTCTTCGATACAATTTATAACCGTAGCAATTATCCACTATCTCCCATTCCACATTCGCAAAAACGCTACTTGCTTCATCGCCATAATGATACTCGTCGCTTTTTCTACAATTCGTCGCCTTCCCCTCCGCATCCAAGCTACACACGTAATATTGAATTGTATTCTCGGCCCCGATGTTATCATCGCTATACTGAAACTCCACAAAAATCTTCTTAGGCGGGAACAACTGATGGACATTCTGGAAAGCCTTAACCGCCGTAATAGTATCCCCAAACTCCACTTTATCAGTTTGTCCTCCGGAACTCAATTCAAGCTCCCCGTTCTTTCCAAAATGGAACTGCTTTCGATTTACCTTCAACCCGACTCGCGCGTTTTCCCCGTGATGAATGACCGACTTTGATATATCAATACCTGACTCCCCAATAAGATGGATATAATTATTCCTAATATACTTGTTGTCCAATGACCCAACTTTCAATTCGAGCCCGTTCTCCCCAATATCGAACACTTCTGGGTTCACAACAACCGAAAACTGGTTGTTCTCCTTTTTAATTCCAGCCCCATTCGTATAGCTTTCTGTCTTTGAGAATGTATTGAAATGAATCGGGCTCCGGTCCCACTCAAAATCATCCACACAATTAAAGCAAACACCCACTCCTATGTCCTCAATAAATGTGTAATACATCCGCAACGCATCCGCTCCCATCCGGCTACAAAAATCGCTAGCCCTCTCAATCGCAAACTCATCCACCCCAACATACACCCCGTTCTCCGCGGAATTCTCCTGATTCATCAAAATATAACGCACCCCTTTCTCGAAGCGCGCCTCTTCTACGTTAATTTTGGAATCCGCATATTTTCCACTGGCAACCTGAATCGAAGACGCAACAGGCTTCGCAATACGAATCCCCGACAAATAGCGGTCAATATATCTCTTATTCACGGCGTCCGTGTCCGCAATGGGGTCATTCATATCCCGAATCCGATTCATCCCAATGGAAACGTCATTCCCGAACGATTTATTCCAGAGTTGTTGCTTATCTTTGGAGCCCACAATTTCACCATCTAATGGCGCCCTCTTCCCCCCCACAAATTCAGCATTCATATTCATAATTATTTTTGAGTTTTCGACAGTCATCTCTTTGAAGTGGGCACCCTGCTCAAAATGGACGGATCCATTTAATGTAATATCGGCCTTTTTTTGGGTCGTGTTATAAAAGAGGTTTCCAAGGGCGTCAATCTTCATAATTGATTTATGATTTGCGTCCAACACTCCTAGAATTGTGTTGTGTATTACCAAATTATAGAGCTTGTTCGGCTCAAATATGATGACGCTTTTTTCATCAAATGGGCGCACCGTTATTTTGTCTCCATTTATCTCCATAATTTGGAGGGGAACTGAATCAACGATAGCTATGTCCAGAATGGTTATGTAATTCTCAATTGCGCCCGATATTTGGATAATGAATGTCATCTCTCCAATATACATCGCACCCTGAATTGTAAAACTGGGGAGTCCTTTTATTGATACACCATCCATATTTGTTTTCGTGTGAAACCCTACCTTTCCCATTTGATTAATACAGAAATCATTATTTATTCCAAAATCGAGAACATCCGGATATATAATTTTACCGGATAAGTATAAGTCTTTGATGAATCGCTGGACGGACCCGATGTCATGGGTCGCATTTTGGGACGGCTCTATTTTTCCTGCGAACGTTATTTTTCCAGTAGAGAGGTCATTTTTAAGTGAGCTCTCTAATTTACGGATTGCACCATTGGATTCATCCAATCTCTTTTCAAGATTTTTTATATATGGTAGAAGTTCGTTGCTCATGATTTAAATTATTTGGATTCTTTTAAATTATAAAATTCGCGTTTTATATTTTATGAAAATTCTAAATTATATCTTTTCGAAATATATTTTTTTACACTTTTTTCATTTCCGAAACCATCTATAAAATATAGATGGTTTAACCATCGCGCAGTTTGTAATCCTTTTACTTGTTTAATCATCGAAGATACACTATATTTTTCATTATTATCCAGATAATATAATTTACCTCGATCATCAATAGAAATATTATTGATAGGAATAAAACTATTATTATGTTTGATTCCAAACTGGACAAGACCATTTAATGTATCAATTACACTAATAATTATTTGATTATCACTTCTGGTGTTCATTTTATTGATAAAGTATCAATACTTTTTTATATTTCAATTTTTATTTTTATTTTTTAACTTAAAAATATATACCATTTATACTATTAGAAAATGACATTCTATAATTCAATGATTAGTGTTTTATTTGAAATAAAAATCTGCTCTTACAAGGGCCCAAATACATTTCACACAACTCAACAAGAGATATCAAATAAGTGTTCTCACTTTTTTGATATTTATAGAGCAGTTGAAGAAATGGAAGATGATACATTTGAAAGAACTGATAAAATAGATGAATTAATTACGCTATTTTTGGATGAAATGAAGCGAAAAGTAGATACAGATTATAGTGAGATAACAATATTCGAAAATCTACCGAATATTATTGATTTGGATGGCCATTATCTTCGGAAAATGGCTTATATTATGATGTCATTTATTCAAGAGAAATTTACGAACTTGTGAGGAGTTTGACTTGTTTTTCCAACTTTTCCAGACGTTTTATTACATTATCCATATCTATTGCCTTTTTAACGTATTCATCCGATGTTAAAAATTCCCAGACTTCATTATTGTTGCTCAAACAGAATATTTTCCTCGCGTTCTTCTCTCCATATTTAACAAGAATAAGAACATCCCTATTTATAATATCGTTTGTCTTTTGTAAAATCCACGACTGATTCCGGTTTCCTTTCGATATAACATTATATAACCCATTGTGGAGTAGGACCCTATCACCAATATCAGGAGCGACCCCATCAATCATTAGCTCTTCCATTTTTTTGGAAATATAAGATCCATTTGTAAAAACGGCGTCTATTGCGCTACCAGTTGAACAAAGACGCACAGGTGGAACGAAATGACATCCCGATACGAATGAATCCACGTATTTTTTATTTACGGCGTCGCCGTTCTCTTTGGGGATATTCAAGTTCGTTATTCGTTGAAGATTCGCATTCAGTTCATTCCCGAGTGATTTATTCCAGAGTGGTTGATTTTCTTCTGTTGTTAGAATATCTCCCATTTCTGGGATTCTCTTTCCATTAATGAAAGATACGCTCCCATTCTCAATGGGGGTTATTTCAGAAAAAGCAATCCCAGATGAAGCTCCGTTATTAAATATTAATGAGCGCCCGATGATGAGGTCTTCTCCTACTTCCAGTGTTTTCCGAATATCAGCCCCGCATTTTACAAATAGGTTCCCGTTCATTTCCGCGTCTCCGTCAATGGACATATTTTCTAAAATATTTAGCTTCTTTGTTTGATGGGTATCCGTATATAATTCTTTAATTTCTGCGGTTCCATCAACGTAGAGGCTCTTATCTATTTTCGCAATATCGGTGATAATCGGTTTTTTGAAATAAACGGAATCATCAGCAGTTATTGAACTAACATTCAGATTCTGTGAAATTGAGAGGTTCCCCTGTATTTCTGTGTCCCCTTTTATTTTAATTGGTGTATGAGATGATGAAGAAATGCATTCGAGCGCGACGTTCCGACATTGAATATCGTTCATCCGGACGTTCTTTAAATAGCGACTATCCCGCTCCTCAAAATATCGATCATCCGCGATAACAAACTCGCCATTGGATTCATTCCACATAAATCCATGGGTAGATGTGTCGGACCGTATTCGAAAACCGGATATTTCTGATGCTACAACATCACAGAACTCACTTTTGGTAATACTCCCGCTATTTTCATAGATGAGATTCCCCTTGATTATTAGATCCCCTTTTATACAGCTGTTTCCTTTAATGAAGAGGTCGAACGCTGGATTAAAATCTCCAACATGGAGCCCTTTCTTCGCATAGATTGTTTTATCTGCGACAATGTTTTTAGTTGTATGAAAATCCTCTTGCTTTTGTAATTTCGTTATTATTTGAATCATTTGAGCAACTTGTTCATTTAATGACATATATTTTATTGGTTTGTATTTTTTAAGTTATAAAGAAAAAGGAAAATTTCCTTTTATTCAGATTCAAAATGTTCATCGAAGATTTCACAAAGTTTCAAACTCATGTGTTCCTTCATCATTTGGGTATAGATTATTTCATATTCATTCATAAGTTTCCCGTTAGAAGATTTGTGATGCATCCCCCCTCTCAGACGAAGAACTAAATTTATATTTGATTGTTTCGTAATATTATATATTCCGATGAACATTGAATCTTCAAGCTGTTTTCCAGCATAGATAAATCTTTGCTGTTCAATCGGAATCCCATCTTTTTCTCGAATTATCATCTTCATTTCTTCAATACTCATCTGTTGTGTAGTCAGAATATCAATTGAACGTCCGGTGAGAGATTTAATGTATACTATGAATGGATCATTCGGATATAAACTTTTTGAAAAAGAAATGAGTTCTTCGAAAGGAATGAATTGGTTATCATAAATTTTACGATACTCTTCCCGTTGTTTTTCGTCCATGATATTTATGAAATAATCACGCCAAATCATAAATGAATTGAAAGTATCAGTTGGAGATTCAATCAAAAGTCCGAGTTGTTCTTCTGAAATTTGAATTCCAATCTGACCAAACAATTCTCGAATCTTTTCTCGCATTGAATTGATAATTTGAGAAATGAACAGAATTACATCAGATACAACTTTAAGTTGTTTCAATTGTTGAAAAAATTCACAGAATAATGGATTATTTCTGGAAAATATTCCCAATTTAAGAAACAGACATGCGGTTTCTTTATCAATAGATGATTGTTGTGGTTTACTAACAAGTGAGCTCATTGTAGATTTATATCATTAAAAATAAATATATATTTTTAATCAATTTTTCCAAATTTAAAAAGTATGACATATTATATAATATGACCGGAGGATTATTACAATTAAGCGCTTATGGACCACAAAATGTGTATCTTACAGGAAACCCACAGATTACATTTTTTGTAAGTGTTTATAAAAGACATACAAATTTCGCAGTTGAGAGCATCCAGCAACTATTTCACGGAATTGTCAATTTTGGGACAAAAGTGTACTGTGATATTGACCCGCAGGCCGATTTAGTCCATGAAATCTTCTTGAATGTGCGATTACCGAACCTCAATGTTAATCCACAAGATAATCCTTGTTATACTGTAAGTTGGGTTAATGCAATTGGACACGCCATTATTCAACATATTGACATTGAAATTGGGGGATTTTTAATTGATAGACAGTATGGCCAATGGTTGGAAATATGGAGCGAACTCACGCTAACCGCCGAAAAAGAGTATGGTTATAATTTGATGGTTGGGAAACACTTCGATTTCACAACGGACACCCAGTCCGGCCCACTCAATCTCTATATTCCCCTCCAATTCTGGTTTAACCGAAATATTGGCCTTTCACTCCCTCTCATAAGCCTCCAATATTCAAAGGTTCGAATCATAGTCGCTTTCCGAAACTTCGATGAGCTCTGGGTTTCAAGCAATGGTCTTCCACCCGGATTGGGTGGAGAAAACAGCAGTATAGTTCAAGGGAAAACAATTGTTGACGCTAGTTTATGGGTGGACTATATATTTTTGGAAAATGAGGAGCGCAAGAAATTTGCGTCGTCCCCACTGGAATATCTTATTGACCAATTACAGGTTAATACTGTCGGCGTGAATGAAAAGAATATATTGGTCCCAATGTATTTTAATCAACCGGTTAAAGAGTTGATATGGGTTCTACAAACGAACCGCATTTTCCAATTTGGCCCGAATAAAGCGTATGATTTCTTCGATTTTAGTAATGGAGAGCTCGTTCCGGGCGATACCATTGACTCGGCGACAATTCGCTTTGAGGGACAAGAGCGTTTTAAGAGAAGGGAGCCGTTCGTTTTCCGAGTAGTTCAGCCCTACCAATATCATACGCGCGTCCCCCGTAATTTCATTTATTTATATTCATTCTCATTGAAACCGGAGGATTTTCAACCAAGTGGAACGTGTAATTTTAGTAGAATTGACAGCGCTACACTTGATTTAGTGCTGAATGAATGTGTTATTCAAAAGGATACACAATTGAATATTTATGCTACGAATTATAATGTATTGAGAATTGAGGCCGGTATTGCGGGAATCGTATATGCTGACTAATCCGTAAAAAATGTGCTCTGGACAAGATGGGGAAGAGCCAATGAGGCCCGATGACTGACTTCAACTAGTGCAGACAAAATTAGATTCATCCCAAGTATTTTGAATTCTTTATCGACCCCTTCATCAATGACGCGCTCCATTTCTCGAAGAATTTCAACCTGTAAAATACGAGTGTGGACATTCCGGAATTTGGAGAGGGTCGATTTAAAATTGTGAAATATGAGCCCATTTTTTACAATGTTTTTCTTCATTTCATCGCTCAGTTGCGCCCTGTAATCGAACATGTCATTCGCTAAATGATAGAAGTGTTTGAGCTGTTCAAGGCTCAGCGTTGTGAACCATTCGGTGTCGGTATATTGACCCAATTCATCGAATTTTTGGAATACTCTGACTACAAACTGTGAGAATCTCTGACTTTCCGTAAGTTTTGGCGAATCATGGCTCATTTTCCGTTTGCTGTCTAAAATGAATGATTTCTTATGGGCGTAATTCGCCATAAGTTTATTATTCGATTTGAGGTCCTTTGTATTATATGGATTGACTGGATGCTTTGATTCGAGAATAGATTCCAGTGTCCGAATGTCGAATCCATACCATAAATTATCGGTCGCATCCTGATATTGAATATAATATTCAATTGGGATTTCCAAAAGATTTTCAAGGGTTCCACAATCCTCAACGTTATTCGGTTTGGACCGTCGGCGAATATTCCATCCTCTAAATACAGATTGAATACGTGTAGAAGCTCTCTTTTCAGATTCAGATTCATTTCCAGAATAAGTCCTTTTTTTAGTGGGAGCTACTTCTTGCACCTGTTTTTTGGATGGATTTTCTTGGGAGACTTCTACTTTCGGAGATGGTCCTCCGAATCCTCCGACAAAACGGACTAATGTTTTGGCATTGATGTGTATCCCGCAATATTCGCTTGAATGAACCGTCGGATGAGAGCATCTGACATTATGTTCTTTCTTGGATTTTATTGAGCAACATATATTTGGACTTGACATTTTCTATAATTAGTATATTTTTTATTTTAAATTAAATCAATTTTTCATATTTAATTAATTTAATCCAATGACGAAAAAACAGTTTAAAAAAAATTGAATATTAATATTATCAGTATAAGATGAATAATAAAATCAAAATGTCATCAACACAACAACAACAAGAACAACAACAAGAACAGGGTCTTTCTTTATTGAACAAGGGCGAAATTGATTATGAATCAATTCGTCTGGTAATGTCAGAGTCAAAAACCGGTTCAAAGAATGGTTCATTGACTTTCGATGGAGAGAAATTCTCATTTCAAGTCGATGGTTCAACAGTTTATTCTGCATCGAGATATCCCAGAGATGGAGAAGGTCCAAATGTTTCATATTCGCTAACAATTGAATTTGATGATTCATCATCAAAACAGATTCAAGCTTTTCAAGAAGGAATCAAGAACATCATTTTTGATAATCACAAGGCCGTTTTCGGTAAGAGCTATTCAAAGGACCAGAAATCGGTCGTAAGCGCTTTATGTAATGGTTTCTTGAATGACAAAGGACAGCTCAGATTCAATATCCAGACATCATACAAATCGAAGAATTTTTCGGTTGTTGTTGTATCGGAGAATAATGAATCAGAAACTGTATCTACATTTGAGGAGCTGGAAAAGCGCATTCAGAGAAATATGCTTGTATCCGTTATTGGTTATGTCCGATTTTATTTCGACAAGAACGGAAAATTTGCTAACTCATTTATGTGTGAAGCAATCAAAATCCGTGGCGAAGGAGAGAAAAAGGAATATCAAAAGAAAGATGATGTGATTCCGATTGAAGATTTGGATATCTCTTCTTTGAAGGCGTCAAAGCCAACAAAGAATGAAGGTGGAAAACTGAAATCGAAGGTCTCATTGAATGGTTCGGAATGGTTCAAACTAAGATTACCCAATTTACTTGGTAAGTTTGGCGTTTCAACTGGTATGGCATCAGATGGTCAATCGCAGGAAGGAAGTGGAAAACACTCAATTCTTGCTTGTTTTGAGCAGGAAGACGCTATTTATGAACAATTAAAGAAACTGGATGCATGGGCTCTTCAACACGGAACGATAGAATCAGATTCGATTTTTGACAAGAAATTGGGTCCGAAACTGGTCGAAGGTAAATACAACAGGTCTCTCAATGAAAAACTTGGCCAAAAGAAAGATGGAACCGAAGCGACATTTTATTCAGCGAATCTTTCGTTGCATACTCGCAATGGTAATCCAAATGTCAAGGTAGTTGATTCAGAGACTGGAACTGAAATTCCTGTGGCAACATTTGATGATTTGAATGCTTGTTTCCCTCGTGGAACTCGTTTTGATGCGGTTGTTCGATTGGAGTTTTGGTATTACCTTGGTAAGTTCGGCTTGAAAATGTATGTCAAAGAACTTCATATTGTTCCTCGTTCAGTAGAGAAGAAATCATTCGTTTTCCGTTCGGGAAGCGAAGAAGATTCAGCCCCTTTGACACGGACTGCGTCCGCATCGGCTCCTTCTAAGGCAGTCGTTGCATCTCGTAATTCCGATGAAGAAGAAGAATCCGGAGATGAAGTTGTTTCAAAACCAGAGCCGAAGAAGGAGACCGTCCCCGACAGTGATGAAGAGGAAGATGAGGAAGAAGAATCTGAGGAAGAAGAAGAAGCTCCGGCTCCTGCTCCAAAGGTTGTGAAAAAGGGAGCTCAGCCCCCTCCTTCTGCGCCTACCCCTGTTAAAAAAGTTGTTTCTTCGAGAAAGTAAGTGATTGTGTGATAAAAAATTTGATTTAGGATAAAAAACCTTATATAATATTCAATAATTATTCTAATCAGAATAATAATTTATAAAAAAAATGATTTAGAAATAAAAACAATAAAAACCTTTATATTATTAATTTATAATTTTCTTTATTTATTATAAATGATTAATAAAAAATCGATAATTGAAATAACGGATTTGATTGAAGAGTATAAACAGGCCATTTATTGGAAGTCTATTAAATTGAAGAAAATATACGATAAGTTTTACAATAAAATTGGCCGATATGGTTTATATATTTTACAGGATTATAAGTTGAACGGATACAAAATGATTAACACATTCTTGTATGACCGCGAGAATTTTTTTATAAATTATGATAAGTCCCTTTTTTCAATTATTGACATCATATTCAAGAATAGGAAAACGATTGATCTAACAACATTGAAATCTGAGTTTGTGAATAATATTTTTTACACGTTTTACCGAATCATAAAGAGTATTATTGAATTGGATGAAATTTTCAAGAAATGTCCAAAAACAACGGAAGAGTATTATGTGTATCGTGGAATCGATTTCAAGGACCAGCAATTAGAAGAAAACATGTTGAATAAGTTAAGGAAATTGAAGAAAGGAGACGTCTTCTCTTTTGAGAATTATTTATCGACCTCTTTATTGAACGATCAGGCTCTTGAATTTTTGGATTCCCATTTTGTTGAAACTAAAAAGGCAAAATGTTGCTTATTCAGAATTAAGATTCCAAAAAATTCGAAAGTATTATATTTAGACAGCGAGTTGACTGTATTTTCAATGTTAAGACAGAGAAGGAAGGAAATTGGTCAAAATATAAATAATCATCCAGTTTATTTGATTTCGGAGTATGAGCTTTTATTACCGAGGTCATGTCAGTTGAAATACATTGATTCTTATACAATAAAAGGGAAGGTTCCAACTGTTTGCTCAATCAAGAATTTAGATAAGAAACAGATTAGTGATGTTTATGTATATGACTTTGAAATGATTGGAGTTGATAGCGACCGAGAGAAATTTGACCTGAAAGATTTTGTGAATATAAAAGATATACAAAAAGTATTTAAGACGTTCCATCACATGAATTTTAAGATTTCGAAATATGACTTATATCATTTTTCGAAGACGACTAATATTAAGGATTTATTAAAGAATTATGAGGAAAAAAGTATTAGTAGAATAGATGAGATGATTAAGGAACTCAATCGGTAAATGTTTTTATAAATAATTATTTTTTATCCTAAATTAAAACTAAAAATGCTTTTTAGGCCTTCTTTTCGAGATGGTGGCTGAGAATACAGATAACTGATTTGCTATCAACCTTCCTTGAAAAATCGCCTTCCAAATAAGTATGGAACAATGGTTTCAACTGAGCATCAAGTTCAATGAAACCATCTTTTCTTAGTGATTTCTCACGGATATACGCATGAATTAACTGCATAAGCTGTGTTCTCTCAACTAAGAATCGACCATCTGGATTTGTCTCAGGTGTTTGTTCGAAGATTTTGTTTCCGTCATTGGTTTCCAGTGTCAGATTTTGTTGAATGAATTGATTCATTGAATCAGTTGAAACTGCTACAAAAATGGGAGCACGGGTCTTCTTAGGTTTAGAAAGGTCTTTATCAGATTTCTTTTTCTTCGATTCGAGCTGTTTAGTAGCTTTCTCAATGACCATTGAAACCGAAGCCAAATCAACCTTCCTTGAAAAATCGCCTTCCAAATAAGTATGGAACAATGGTTTCAACTGAGCATCAAGTTCAATGAAACCATCTTTTCTTAGTGATTTCTCACGGATATACGCATGAATTAACTGCATAAGCTGTGTTCTCTCAACTAAGAATCGACCATCTGGATTTGTCTCAGGTGTTTGTTCGAAGATTTTGTTTCCGTCATTGGTTTCCAGTGTCAGATTTTGTTGAATGAATTGATTCATTGAATCAGTTGAAACTGCTACAAAAATGGGAGCACGGGTCTTCTTAGGTTTAGAAAGGTCTTTATCAGATTTCTTTTTCTTCGATTCGAGCTGTTTAGTAGCTTTCTCAATGACCATTGAAACCGAAGCCAACTCACGAATTGATGATTTCAATATTGCGATTTCATCTTTCAGACTGTCTTTTTGTTCCTCCAATAATTGAAGATTTACATCTTTGGATTCATCCTCTTTCTGTTTCTTTAATTCCTTCTTTCTTGATGAAATTAAAGTAGTGCGATCCTTATGAAGAGCTTGTTTCAATTCAATCAAAACCTCAAATGTTTTTGATTGATTCTCCAATGTTTTGACTGAATCTGTCATTTGTTCTCCCAAAGATTTTGGAGGTTGTTTTTCCGATTTCTCGACAACTTCACCTTCGCCTCCGGGTTCAACTTTCTTTCCCTTGCCCTTTTTAGGAGCTGGTTCAGGAGCTGGTTCAACTTTTTCATCTGATTTAGGAGCTGGTTCAGGAGCTGGTTCAGGAGCTGGTTCAACTTCTTCATCTGATTTAGGAGCGGATTTTTTTACCTTTTTAGAAGGCTTTGTTTCCGATGGAGTAGAATCATCATCGACTACTTCTGGTGTGGTATCCTTCTGTTTAGAAGAACTCTTTTCCTTTTTAGAGGGCTTTGGTTCAACTGCAACAGATGGAGTAGAATCATCATCGACTACAACCTGAACGGGTTCCTGTTTAGAAGAACCTTTTTTCTTAGGTTGAGGAAGAGGAATCTCTATTTCCTGAACTTCGGAATCAGATTGTTCTTGTTTCTTTGCTGACTTTCTTTGAATTGCTGACATTTTAATTTGAATGTTTAAACATCTAAAAATTTATATTTTAATCTTTCAATTTTTTTTATTTTTATTTTTTCAATTATTTAGGACGCAACTTTTCTGTTAATTAATTCATCCGCTCGTAAAAAAACCGCTTTTTTTGTGTATTCTATGTTATAAGAGATGCCCAGTGGAACCGCTTCTGTATCTAAGAAATCTGTATCTTCATCCAAGACCTCCAAGAAAGACGCCTCCCAAACCGAGGTTGTTGCTGAGGTTGCCCCCACCCCTGCTCCTGCTGTTGAGGCTCCTGCTCCCGCTGTTGAGACCGCAGTTGATGCCAGTGAAGTTTCTCCCCTTCAAGCGGAGACCCTTGCTCTTTTGGAGATGGCCCATTCTTGCCAGAACACCCTTCAAGCCCTCATTAAGAAGGCCCGTTCTACTCTTTCAAACATTAAGAAGCTCGAGCGCGATGTTAAGCGTCTTGAGAAGAAGGGAAAGCGTGGTTCTACCCGCGCATCCAATGGAAACAAAGGTCTTCAACAGTTGAAGCCTGTTTATACCGCTGAAATGAAGAGCTTCTTTGAGGCCCACAAGGACCTAACTGATAACGACAATGCCCCCATTGTTGAGAACCTGACTTATGACAGCGACCACCTCCTTGTTTCGAGAAAGCAGGCCCTCAAATTGGTTACTTCATACATCCGTAGCCATAAGCTTCAAGACGCGACTAACAAGCGCAAGATTAATATGGACACTACTCTTCAAAGCCTCTTCCCTGAGCTTTGCGCCGTTAAGGATAAGAAGGGTAAGGTCGTTCAGGAGGAGAACTGCTTCTATAACACTCTTATGAAGGCTCTTTCTCGCCACTTCACTGCTCCTGCTTAAATTGCAGTTTTAGTTGGGTTGTTTTATAAAAAAAACAAAAAAATAAAATATTTTACTTTTAATGAAAGTAAAATATCTATAAGTTTATAAAAATTATTATATTATTTTAATTGAATAAAATCTGAATCAATCAATCCGCAATTCATCGACACTCCAAAGTTCAATCAATCCATTAGGTAAAACCCGTTTGATAATATACGGAATCTTCTTCTCGCGCAGTTCTTTTTCCGCGATATCAACTGGATTTTCCAAATTTCCAACTTCCACAAGAGGAGGCGCCCCCATTGAAATTTGGATCGCCCTTTCTCCAACAACGCGAGTCCTTTCATACTTTGAAAGAATCGGAATCGTTTTTCGGTCGCGACGGGTTAACATTGACTGATATGTTGCTTTGAGGTCATCGAATTCTTCAATTAAATCATTGATTTGATTCGAATTATTATTAGAATTTGAATTATTCAATTCTAAATATGGAGATGACTCGTTATTTGTATTATTGGCTTCCATATTATTTAATTGTTAGATATTTTTAAATCATAATATTTCAATTTTTGCATAAAGAGTTCCTAATACTTCCATTCAGTATTACACTCCTTACAAATATAAATACTTTTCAGGCTGTCGCCTTCATTGAAGAATATGGCCTCCTTTTTCTTTGGGTTCGCATGAGTAATACAATCATCATTCGGACAGACATATTTCATCGTTCTCGGTAATGTCATATCATATATGAAATTTTTCTTATTACCGAACGTTGGATTGTTATTACTCAAATACGAATTTTGAGAAATGAGAGTTTCATTTGTTTCTGAAATGTAATTACAACCATTACATTTATGAACCAATTTCCCGTCTTTTTCACGGTAATGTAATAAACTTTCGCACTCTGGACAGAATTTCATTTTATATTATAATAGTTATTAGATTTTTTTTAAATCATTTTTTATTCCAAAGACAAAGTCTCCAATGACACAATTCCATAAAGATTCTGGATATTCTTCTTTAATGAATCATAATCCAGTGTCGCCATCTGTGAGTGATAACTGATTTTAACTGTTTTTTGATTATGTTCAGACCGAATCAGTCTATCAACTTTCTCAATAAGCGCGGGGTAATCTTTAATAAATTGCGTCTTCATATTCTTCAAAAGGGGAGCGAACATCTCAGATGGATGATTAATTTGATTCAACAAAATATTCAGTGAAGCATATTCAACAATCTGATTGTATATTTCTATTTTATCGGCGGGAGATGATTCCATTCCAGGTTCGTTCCTCAATGGTTCCCGAGTCATAACAAGAGCCATAATTGATAAAATGACTGTCTTAATTGTCATAACGGATGTCCAAGGGTCCCCCTGCCATGTCCCGAGGATTGATAAACACACTTTCCCCTCAATATATAAATTGGGATTCAGGCGCGTTTTTCCATCACTGGAACAAAATTTGATAATTGGAGGGCTCATCGGATAATCATCTGAAAAACGAATGTGGAATAAAAACTGACAGAACTCATATGGTCCCTCTTGACCGCGAATCATAACAATCATATGATTGATATCAGACTCATCGAAATGAATAAAAACTTCGTAGAGTGGGTCTTTTAATAATTCCCTCAAATCTCCCATAATGCGTCTGGAACGCATTGGTATCGCAGGTTTTTTTGTTTGTTGTCCATTGTTGTTCATTTTATTTATATAATTAAAATTTATTTAATTTATAATTTCAATTTTTCATGTAAAATAAATTAAAAGAATTTTGTATTATTACATCATGGAGAACTCTCTTAATTTAGACAAGAAAAATAAAAATATAATCGAACAACAGTTTATAAATTTTCTCAATAAATCTCGAATAAAAAATGGGACACTCATCAAACCATCGCACACTGGTATATCCAAGCACTCCGGAAAGTTTTTAGTTGATGAAAGTAATGAGAAAGAATTTTATGAATTATACAAGCAAATGATGTTGAATAATTGCGATATTCATCTTATTGAGCAACATACTGATAATGGGCCGTTTATTATTGATATTGACTTGCGATTCAATATTGAGTTAAAAACGCGCCAGTATTCCGTAGATTTTATAAAAAAAGTCTGCGAAGTTTATCAGAAGAATATTGTCGAATATTTTGAAAATCCGAATGTTTTATGTTTCGTTTTTGAAAGGCCTTCTCCATATTTATATAAACACAAGGCGAACGGTATAGATTCCGCGATTATAAAGGATGGAATTCATTTAATGTTCCCTCACATAGTCAGTTCTCCTGCTGTCCAAAAGATTATTCGCGAAAATGTAATCAAGGAATTAGAAGAAATTGGGTTGTTTAAAACGATTCCTACGGATAATACAATTTATGATGCGATTGATAAGCTGGTCATTGACCAAGTGGGGTGGTATATGTATGGAAGTACGAAAGAAAATGTGGCGAGATATGAGCTTACATATGTTATTAATCAATCATTGGAGGTTATTAGTAAGTCGAGCTATAATGAGTATGATTTGCCAAAATTCCTGAGTATTCGGAATCAGACGAGTTTGGCGGTTGTTCGAGAGTCGAAGGTTGCAGAGATTGAAAATTATGAAATAAAAGATATTGTTCGAAAGCAGAGCCGTAAGCGCGACACTGCTGATATGAACTATGACATTCAGGAAATTTGTGAGCTGGTTATGATGTTGAACCCGAGAAGGGCCGATGAATACAGTGAATGGCGCGATTTGGCTTTCGCCCTTCATTCCATTGATCCATCAAATGATGACTTGTTGAACATATTTGATGATTTTAGTCAGAAGAGCTCGAAATATGAGCCGGGCTGTTGTCAGAAGTTTTGGAGTAAGATTGGTATGCGGGACACTGGTGGAATAAATATCGGAAGCCTCTATTGGTGGGCGAAGAATGATAGCCCCGATAAATTTTCGGAGTTCAAGAATAATCGGTTGATGCGAATTGTGGAGGGGTCCATTTCGGGGACAAACGTAGATATTGCGCGGGTTTTGTATAAGCTGTATAAGAATGAGTGGGCCTGTATTTCTGTGCGGACGCAAAAGTGGTATCGGTTTGAGAATCACGTTTGGGAGGAGGATGAATGTGGGATTCAGTTGCGAATGAAAATAAGCAATGAGTTGGTCAATGAGTATTTAAAGTTGGTCGTCCAGTATAATAAGAATATTGAGAGGTTAGAGGAGGATGTGTTGAATGAAATGGACAAGAAGAAGAAGTTTGAGATAACGCAGAAGATAAAAGTCATTGAGAACCGGATTAATATTGTAATCGAGATAACCAACAAGTTGAAGACGACTTCGTTCATCGATAATGTCATGAAGGAGTGTAAGGGTATTTTCTATGATAAAATATTCCTCGATAAGTTGGATGAAAATCATTATCTTATTGGATTTAAGAATGGGGTCCTCGACCTAACCACAGGAAACTTCCGTGATGGATTTCCGAGCGACTACATATCCCTACGCTGTAATGTGAATTACATTAAATATAGCGAAGATATGGAATATTTGGATGATATAAATGATTTTCTTCGGAAGATACAACCGAAGCCCGAATTGCGAAAGTATATGCTTACGTTTATTTCGTCTCTTTTGGAGGGCCATAATGCGGATGAGTCTTTCCACTTTTGGACGGGGTCCGGTGGTAATGGAAAGTCAAAGCTCAATGAATTGCTCGTGGGCGCACTGGGAAATTACGCGATTAAGTTTCCGATTACTCTTTTCACGCAAAAGAGGGGCGCCAGTAATTCAGTCAGTCCGGAAATTGTTGAGAGTAAGGGGAAGCGATATGCTTATATGGAAGAGCCGAGCGAGAATGAGAACATTAATATCGGTCTTATGAAGGAATATACGGGTGGTGATATAATTAAGGGGCGTGGTTTATGGTCCAATTTTCAGGAATTCAAGCCACAATTCAAGCTGGTTCTTTTTTGTAATGACATGCCCAAGGTTCCGTCGGATGATAAAGGAACATGGCGCCGTATAAAAGTTCTCCAATATTTGAGCAGTTTCGTGGATAATCCGGTGGAAGAGAATGAGTTTGCGAGGGACAAGCAGTTGAGTGAGAAAATGCCGAAATGGCGGGAAACATTTATGTCAATAATGGTCCATTATTATTTTACGGAGTATAAGCCATATGGATTACAGATTCCTCGGGATGTCGAGATATTCACGACGGAATATCAGAAGGATATGGATATGTATGTCGATTTCATTGATAAATTTTTAATTCGGACTGATAAGAAAACGGACAAAATCAGTTTTCAGGAAATTCATGATAATTTCAAGGCGTGGTTTCAACAGAATATGAATTCCTACAAATTTCCGGTGAAGAATGAGATGAAGAAGCATTTCGAGAAGAAATATGGTAAGAGAAATTGCTCGGCTACGCATTTAATTGGATTCATTAAGAATAATGAATACGACAATGATGAAGAAGAGGCAACCTAATAGTTCGCATTAAAAGAGGAAAATCCAGATGAAAATCCTGATAATGAGTTGTTAATTGTATTTGTGATAGAATTATATGTTTCTGGATAGGAGTCCCGTGTGTATAAGGCTCCATAATAAACAATCATTACTAAAAGTAAGATGAAGAATATTGTAATCATTGCACGTAATGTTGTAATAATATTATTTTTTTTCTCAAAATCAGAATTATTTTTAGCTATCTCTTGGTTCGCCTCATTTATTTTATTATTGAGGTCCTCTAATTTATCGGTGGATGTTTGAATATTGGAACTCGTTGTAGCAATAAGGCGGTTCTTATCTGAAAGAAGTTGCTTAGAGCTTTTATGAGAGAGTCTAATATTATTGAGGAGGTCTTCATATTGAGCTAATTGTTCTTGTTCTTGCTTGGATAATTGGTCTCTCTCTTTTTTTTGCTTATTTTCGGAGTATCTTGTGGAAGCCAAGGATTCATCAATATTTTCATCAATTGCTGTTATTCGAACTTCTAATTTATCTATATTTGATTTGCTCGATTCTAATGTATTCTTTTGTTGTAAGATTGCGTTTCTTAATACACTTTTGGAATTACTTTTTATACATGATTCTTCAATACAAGAATCGACCTTATATACTCTATAAGCTCCTATTGCATTTCCGACGTTATCAGTCAATGGATTATATGTTGAATTTCCAATATAACATTGTCCAATCATTTCCAGTGAATTATTAGATTGATTCGTATTTGGTAAAAAAGCAATATAATTGAAATTATTACTAGGTTTAGTATTATTATATATATTCGCATAATAAAATGAATCTTTTAATGATATTGTACCAAAATAGTTATTAAATCCCCGACTTGCTAAATTATTCGGGCTTATTGTTCCAATATAATAATTTGCCATTTTGTATTATATATATATTATATATAATATATTTTAGAGATTAAAATTAAGACTGAATGATGGGTTCTCCGCAAATTTGACATTTTGAGCGAGGAAAGTGAGAAAATCCGTAAATTTTGTCTGAATAAAATTCATTGCTCCATTTGGAGAAGGGTATTTTTCTTTGAACTGTTTTGAGCCAACTACAAATTGATAAAATTCCATGTATATTTTTTTAATATTACCATTTCGCAGGATTACTGAATTTATCTTTTTCAACCATTTCTCATAAATATCATTTGGAATTTTATCCCCCAAAAAGAAATTCCATGTATCTACTAAAAATATGGATGCGTTTTTACCACTCTTTGAGCGGATATCATTATATTTGGAGCACTTAATTTTTATATTATCTTCAAAGTCCGTAGTTAATGGAAGCCCAATATTTTCCCAGAGTGGAATATTATATGTTGTTGGTGAGTCTTCTAAATCTGTTATGTTCAATTTCTTAAAAAATCGGGGGTCATTTAAGTTGATTCCATTCTTCATCATCAGACCAATCCATGACACAAAGAATATATAGAGCATAATGTTATTAAGGCTGTCTAATGACATCTTCAGTTCTTCCGGAAAAACGACGATTCCATTTCCTGTATCAAATTGGATACTTCCAATTGGTGTCGGATATATTTGCTCGGGAGGCGCCGACCCATCATAATAATAAAATGGTCCATTCGCATTCAAGATTGACAAATTTGACTGACCATTATTATTTCCAATATTTTCTTCTTCCGCTTCTTCCCCATGACATACAGGAGGGACAATATCATTATATACTTGTCGCGCGACATTCTCGTATTGTTGAATTGTCCCCATAACAGGTTTTAAAAACTGACGTATTTTCATTTTGTTATTAATAACGACTACGTATATAATATAACCGACTACAAGTAATCCGATTATTCCAAGTGATACATACGGCCCAACTGCTTGATAATACATCAAGATTAATACAATTATAATAAGAGGAAATAAAACAAATGAACCCTGCATCACCCTCTTAATAAACAATTGTTTATTTGTTGTTTCATTATTCAACTCAATCTCTCGCGTTTTAAGAATAATATTATCCTGAATTTTAAGAAGGTCTTCCGACTGTTTATTAAGTAGATTATTCCTCTTTGATAAAATTATATCATGATTCTTAATTGCGTTGGCGGTAGAATTATATATTTGTGCCTTCTGATTATAATTCGTTGTCAGATTTTTTATTATTTCATTCAGATTTTTTTGAACAGATATAGTTGATGTATCATACTTATTTTGTTCATAATTTGTGTAATTTTCAACTATGTTTTTGATATCATTATCAAATTGAGTTTGTTGATTATCTGAACTCATTGTATTTATATTATTAATAGAATTATTTGTTGAAGCGCAAATTCCAAAATTACCATCTCTATAAATAGCTGAGCTTAATTTAATTACTGTAACCGGAAAATTTCTAAAATTGCTATTTACCCCTTGACATATAGATGATTGATTTGAATCATAATTTCCCTGAATCGTAAATACAGATGGATCGGATGTATTTGATAAAAAGATTTGATAATTACTACCATCTGAATAATGAGCAAAATAAGCATCCTGATTTGGTAAAATATTATTTTGAAATATATAAGTAAGAGCAAATATTATTGGATCCTCGGATAATGGGATTGTTCCTATACGACGAGCCGTATTTTCAATTGAAGTTTTTAAATTACAAGTGTAATAAGCAGGAGTTATATACGTTCCAGTTGCTTGGGGCCAATCAGCTTGACAACCTTGTGCCCAGTCTTTTTTATCTTTTTCTGAATAATTTTGAAAAGAAGAACCAGATCTTTGATAATTATATGGTGTGCATTGATAAGCCCATCCTCCACATTCATATGTTCTTACAGGTGCCGGAGCCGGAGCTGGTGCCGGATTCCAACTTCTACTATTCCAATTTCCCATATTTTATAAAATAAAAAAAAATGAATTTTAATAATAACATGTTCTTGAATTATATCTCCAATTACAATTTTGTGCAGATGTCCACTGTCCAGCATTACATGCCCCAGTATAATTCCACCAGTTATAACACTGACCACCTGAATTTGACCAACCAGCTGGACATGGTTGAGAATAATCGGTATATGTGTAATAATTTGTTTTTGCTGGATTATTAATATTTTCAAAATTTACTAAATTATATCTACCTAAATTAGTAATATAATTATTTAATGGTAATTTTTTTATTGCTAAATCTAAACATGTTGTATCATACTTGTTTCCTGTTTGACGAATTTCTGTTTGAAAAATATTATTAATTGAAGCAATTGTTTCAGGCCTACTTAATGCTTGAGAATTTGATGACATATATTAATATATATATAAAATAATCAATTTATTTTTATATATAATATTGTTATTTATTCAGATTTGAATCCTGGATAGAACTCACACGGGATAGTTGTAGAAAATTTTGCCCCTTTATTCATTGTTGTTAATTTACTCGGATCTCCATTCCATACACATGTATAAATTTTCGGGTTCTTCTGACCTGAATAATATGGTTCCGAAGATGCTTTATGTCGTTTAGTATTTAAGCTATCATAACCTTTTAATGTCGCACCAATTTCCGGAACATCTCCTTGTTCCCACACATTAATACTATTATCTAAATAGACTTCATTCTCATTATCTCTATATTGCTGGGTATTAGTTGAAGTATTAACGGGTGGTTTTTGATTGGGGTCTGAGTATGGATAAGGTTTTGGTAATTTCTTTTTACTTATACATTTTGGATTGTCAATTTTAAGTAATTTTCCTGTATCTTTTACTACACTTAATACTTCATCTCTAAGTTCTGATGGAAATTTCCGCATAAAATCTTTGGCTTCTTTAACATATCGGACAATTATAACAATTGCTGTGATTATTCCGCAAACTACAATAAATATAAATCCAAATAGAATAGTTATGTTTCCTAAACTCATCAATATAACTGGAAGAATCATAAGGAATAAATAAAGGATTATTGATTGCATAATTGAAATTATTTGATTTCTTTTGTGTGATACTTTGTCATTCAATGAAATGACCTGACTTTTTGTCATTATTTCATGGTTTATATCATTTAACGTTTTTACATTATCAATTGCATCTTCATCATATACTTTTATAGTCTCATTTAATATTCCATCATTTATTTTATCAACTGATTTATTCAATTTTAACATTTCATTCAAATTATTTAAACGTTCACTCTGACTTGTATCATCTAATTGTAGATAAGAATTAATTTGTTTTTGTTGTTTATCTTCTACTGCTTTAATTTGGGGAGAAAGTTGTTTTGCATTATAAACAGAAAAAAGATTGTTTACTATATTATCCATATCATTATAAGCTTGTTGAATCTGTGTCATATATTTTTATATTATAAAATAATATAAAAATATAAGAAATAATTATTTTTTTGTGAATGAATAGACTAACAGAATAACAATCAATAGCGCAATAATTATACAAATAAATATATACAACACTTTCTTATTAAAGATTGTCTTATTTATTGTATTCTCTAACTGGACATCCCGCGTATTCAATAATTTTCTCTTTTCATCTATTATAGTATTATTTCTCTTAATTAAACTTTTAAGATTATACAAATCACTCACACGCTCATTCAAATTTAGGTTCTGTCCCATTATTTTCAACTGTATGTTGAGCGCCTTATTTTTCAAATTCGTCTCATGTTTTTTTGCTAAATCAATACTGCTATTAAAATTAACAATTCTGTTTCTTGATGTGTTCATATATTATTCTCCAATATTTAATTTTTTGTTGAAAAAGGCGTAAAAACATATCATAATAATAACAAATGCTAAAATAACTGAAAATAAAGAATAGATGACCTTCTTCTTATAAAGATTGCGGTCAATTGAGAGTTCTAACATCTTATTACGTGTCTCTAAAAGTCTCATCTTATCCTCAATTTCTTTCGTCTGTCCATAAACCTGTTTCTGTTTCTCTTCTAAAGAGTCCGCCTTCTTTTCAATCTGGTCCGACGTTTCATTAATAACGGACTTCGTATTCAATATTTCATTCTTTATATAATTTAAATCTTGTGTCGGAGCCGGAGCGACTGGTGTGAAATTTTCTAATAAATCCTTCATAAAATTTAGTAGAAAAAAATATTTTTACTTTTTATTCACTTCTGAATTACTTTCTTCTGACATAATAAGTAGCGCCGTATAAGAGCATTAAGAATAGTGCTAAAAATATACCAACCATAAATATGTTATTCCTTGAAGATGGTGTTTGATTTGAAAACCCCTCTAATAAATAAGGATTAAATGATTTATATCCCGCAATCCGATTAGAGGTTCCTTCCGGTAGGCCATGCTCATAATTATAAACGGGCTTATCATTGATATATTTTTTTTCATGTGGATAAGCCCAATAATTCTTATTTTCCAGTAAGCCTTGGCTCGGATAAGGATAAAATGGGTCATCATTTACCATAACAATATTCGCATCATTTCCTAAATAATCAATTGGTGGTGAAGAAGAATCAGAACGGGTAGCGATTCTCTCCATGGTTCGCTTTCCTTTCTTAAAGGGATATTTATCACTAAACTGATTCCCACGGACATAATTGGCGTTGTCTAAAATAGTTTTATAATAGGGTTTTGTGTCGCCGTCATATGTATTTGTAATTGGGTCCTCAAAGAGCTGACTTCGTGGGGATGGAGAGAGGACGACGTGCTTTGAGCGCTTACGGGGGTAATTTCCGGAAGCGGGTGTGCTCTCTATTGTATCATACGCGAGGGGTGTGTGTTGCTGATTCGTCGTATTATAAGAAAATGAAGATAAATCGTGGGGCTCGTTTATGTTAAATTGTAGATTGTCTTTCATAATTTTAGGAATATTTTTATTTTACGATTCGGTAATAAATGCTCTCTCCTGTCATCTGGCTGTTGCGAACAATCTTACAAATGGTTCCGGTCTTCATCCCATAATACTTGGCTACGGGGTCGGTCGGTAGCAACTTTGGTAGTTGGCTCTTAGTGGCATCGAAATCGTCGATGACTTTCTTGGCTTCCTCTTCGGTTAATACAACGTGCTTCGGAACGAGCTCATGATGCGTAATATTGAACATAAGCATCTTTGTAAGGAAGACCTCATATAATTTGAATTCATCATTAAGGAGCTCCTTTGCAATTTGGGGGGTGGGCTTGTCTTGTGTGATAATAATAACTGTCATCTCCTTTGTCGGATAATTTTCGTCCATGAAGAGCTTCAAGTTAAGAAGGTCCTTTTTACTAAAAGTCTTCGTCTCCAATATATGATGGACGTATATCCCCTTCGAATTTGAAGATTGATAAAGAGCAACTATATTAATTTGATTCTCCTCTAAACGGTTGGAAAAATCTTGGTAAGTCATCATCAAATCTTCGTCGGAGACTTTGAAACCACGGTCCTGAATCATTTCGAGGGTGGTTTTACGGATATTAAAATAAATTTTTGTTTTAGAATTTGCTTCCATTATATATTTTAATTACATTAACTTTTTTAAATTAAAAAAATCATTTTTTTTTGTTTTATAGAATATATGGGCTGGGGTCAAAGTAAGCCAGTAGATGAACGTAGTAGTGGTAATAATGGTAGTAGTGGTAGTAGTGGTAGTAGTGGTAGTAGTGGTAGTAGTGGTAGTAGTGGTAGTAGTGGTAGTAGTGGTAGTAGTGGTAGTAGTGGTAGTAGTGGTAATAATGGTAGTAGTGGTAATGGTAGTGAATTATCAGCACCTTATGTATCAGAAGGATCAGTATCAACACAACAATTACCAAATCAAATTGGTAGTGGTAAGTCAAAAGCTAAAAAAAATAAAGCAAAAAAAGCAAAAAAAGCAAAGAAAGCAAAAGGTAAAGGAAAGAAATGAACGCCATTTAGAATATAAAATGTATTCGATATATATTTTATATGAACGAGGAAATCACAGAAAAAGCCGTATTATACATCGACACCCGCGAAAAAAAGCTTCAACCCCACATTAAATCCGAATACATTGAAAAGCAGTTGGATTTAGGGGATATATTCATCGATTCATCCTCTTATAAGCTGATGATTGAGCGCAAAACAATCTCTGATTTTAATGCAAGTTTACGCGACGGCCGTTATCGAAATCAGAAACTGCGTTTGCTTGAATGGCGCGACACCGATATTTCGACAAAGCGCGTCATCTATATTTTAGAAACGAACGGCGACGTAAAAGATAGCGCCTACTGGGGTGCCGTTGTCAATGCGAATTTACGTGATAACATCATTGTCATCCAGACCGATAATACCAAAAAGACCGCGGAAATTATTGACGATATTAAGAAAAAAGTAGATGAAAATAAATTTGAGAATTTGAAGATAACGCGGAGTGAGATTTATTTAGAGGGATGTAATAAAAAGGGGGATTATTCAAATCCGGAAACTTTTTATTTAGGAGTTCTTACGCTAATTACAGGTGTTAGTCGAAATATGGCGATGGAAATCGCAAAGAAGTTCCCGACGCTCGTCGTATTAATTGAAGAAATAAAGAAGAATCTTGTGAATGTGGAATTGAAAATGAAGAAACGGTTAGAATTTTTGAGTAATATCAAAATAAACGAAAGACGTTTAGGAGATAAACTCGCGGAAAAAATATGTAATTATTTATTACCGAATTGAAAAAATTTTATCTTCTTATTAAATATAATGTCCAAGTTTAATGCTAATGGCTGGAACGCAGTTCCTTGTAATGGTCCTCTTCAAAATTATGACACTTTCGTAAGAAACGCTACTCCCGCAGAGAGGGTTGCTTTCTTTATGAACCCTCGTAATAACGTTGATACTACTTCTCTTTACCCTTGGAGCCGTGATATTGTTGCGACTTCCGGTTGGGCTACTTCCGCAAAGGACTACTGCACTTCTCCCAAGGGTGTCCCAACCGAGGGAATTACTCGTCTTGGTGTTTATTTGTATAAGTCCCCCATCAACGGTCTTCCTCCTCTAAATGATGTTAAGTGTGCTGATTGTCGCACCAATGGTGGAAGCGCTTGTCTTAATTGCGGTGCATTCGAGACAGATTAAGATTGCGATGATTGATAAAAATCTTAACTGATTCAGAATTAGAAAAATTGATTTAAAAAGTTTCTAATATCTAATATTATAAACTTTATAATGTCAGACGATACTCAACCCGTATACCAATGCTTACACAACCCATTGAATCGTTATATAACGCATAACGATTTAAGAAAAATCTTACAGAAAGCGAATGTTTTGGAAGATATATCGAGTCCCATCGAAGAATTCAACTTGAAGAATTTTCAGAGGGCTTTCACACATATTTCATACACTGTTCATCGTGATAGAAAGCAAGGTAAGAATGTAATTGAAAAAGAAGACGTCGGAGTTATTCCGGAGAAGTGTATTCCTATTCAGGAAGACTCAATGGAAAGATTAGAATGGTTGGGTGATTCAATCATTCAGTCCGTTGTTGGAGTATATATTTGGGAAAGATTTCCAAATCAGGATGAAGGATTTTATACGATATTTAGGAGCAAACTCGTGAAGACGGAAGCCCTTTCAAATTTGGCGGGATTTTTGGAGATGGGGAAACATCTTCTTATTAGCAAATATACGGAGGATTATTGTAATGGTCGGTCTCACTCTAAGCATTTGGAGGACTGCTTTGAGGCTTTTATTGGAGCCTTATATGAGGAAACTGGCGAAAAACATAAATACGATATTGTTAAAAAGTTCATTATTAACTGTATCGAGACGAAGATTGATATTCCAATGTTGGTCATGTATAATGATAATTATAAGGATATTCTGATGAGGTATTATCAGGTTCATTTTGATGGAAAATTTCCGTTGTATGGTGATGTCGGTGTAGAGGAGATTTCGCAGGGTGATGATGTCCAGAAGAAGAAAATATACACAGCGTGTGTTAAGGATATTTATGGGAAAGATATTGCGTTCGGGACAGCGAAGTCAAAGAAAGAGGCGCAACAATTGGCGGCGAAAGATGCGTGTCGGATTTTTGGAATAAAAGTCAGTCAGTCCGTGAATTATTACTTAAAAACTTTATAAATATTATTAGTATGAGTGATGAAGAGTTTGAGAAATTCTTGAATAAATTATTCGAAGAAATCCATAGAAAATATGGATTTTATCGGTCGAAACTATAATAGTGAAACATAGATTTAGTATCTAAAATGATTTAATCATTTTAGAATCGTATAGAAAATATTTTATTTATTGTTCTAATGTTTGAATAGATGCTGACAAATTAGAGAGTTTATTATATGTTTTCGGATCCATTTCATTATTTTTTAAGAAAATTCCAGCAATTGATGATAACCCCTGACTAAGCACTTTATTCCTGTTTAATACATTATTATTAACACGTGGTTCTGCGCGAGAACCGTTATTATTCTGTATTTGTCCAGCATTATTTACGCGAGAATTACTATTATTCTGTTTTGGTCCAGCATTATTTACGCGAGAATTACTATTATTCTGTTTTGGTCCAACATTATTTACGCGAGAATTACTATTATTCTTCTTTGGCCCAGAATTATTTGCCCTATTATTTTTAGATACTCCCAATAATTCTTCAAGGGATTCGGGAGATTTTTTAATATTGCGCTTTGAATTATTTTGTTGAAATACTTCTTCAACAACTTCTTCTTCAACAACTTCTTCTCTTTTATTTGCATTAGCGGTCGCATTCGATTGTGAATTATTACGATTCAATCGGATAGTATTTGCGATATGTGTGTTTAATGATTTATTGTTTCTTATTTTAGCTTGAATTTCAGTAAGTAATCTTTCAGTATCTTCTTTCGATAAGCTTTTATGAATATTTGATAAATAACCGTCAAATTTTACGATTTGGTCTAAAAGACTCTTGCTATTTTTCTCTTGGGCTTTCTTATTTGATTCTTGAGCCTCTCGCTGTTCCTTATTCTTCTTCATTTTGTTCAACTCTTCTTGGAGCTCATTCTTTTCAGCAATCAATTTAATTATTTTATTAATTAATTCGCTCAATGTTTTTTTAGCAGATGCGATTTCTGGAATATTTTTGCTAACAGAATTTGTTTTACCATTTTTTTTATTGGATGAACCAAATATAAAATCGACAACTGTGCTCATTTATTTAAATGAAGATTTTAATTTTAGATTATAAAAATAAAACAGATTAGATGAATTTCTTCCGCTTAAGAATGATAAAAATTTTGGGGTGAGACTGTTTTGGTGGTTGTCTCCGAGATTCTAATGAGGTCTGAACATTCTTTACAAAATTGCGAATGTTTCTTCTTTGGAATTGTTGAGTTGGCGCAGTGTTATATTGAAAAATATTTTGTTTTTGTTTTTTAATATTCTGAGTGTTAGAATTAACTTTCATTTGTTGGATATTATGATTCTTTTCTTCTAATTTCTTCTTCAAAGATTTAACCGCATATTTCAATAGTTCATTTTCAAGAACAATCTCTTTTATTTTATCAATATGGTTGATTAATTTATTCTTTAATGCCATGTTTAATAATAATATTTATAATATTATTATTTTTATGATTTTCTATTTATTAATTATTTTAATTTTTTTGTATTATATATCGAATCACTATTTCAAAAAACACTTTTGGTATAATGTATATAAACAACTTAATATAACTGACCATTTTTACACAGATAAAGAATTCAGTTCCATAATTGAAACCCAAATTAATCTTATTAATCTAAATGAAGCAGTTAGTTTATACAAATCATATTTTCCAGCTTCGTTTACAATTACTGAGAATACTATTAAAAATTACTTTAAAAAAATGGAGAAACCCACTTTTATTTATAAAAGCGGACCCAACAATTTAATAGGAGGGGTCTTTAACTCAATTAACACCGTCATTTATAAAAAAGAAGAATATAAATCTAATTTTGTAGATTACGCAGTTGTTCATTATAAAAATCGCAACCAGAATATATTTCAATCGCTAATGAATTCTATTTCTAAATATACAAATTTAAATAAAGCGAAATATATTGTTTTTAAAATAGATATGAACCCAATTCCATCATTTCAAGGCTACAATTTTATATCTAATTATTATTATTTGTTGAAAAAAAATATAAATTATTCAATAAAAACTGCTTTGGTCCAGAAGAAAAATATAGAGGAGCTTGATATTGAAAAAATTAATAAATCACTTTCGTCGTTGAAATTTTTTCCATATTTATATAAAGATACAACTTTCGCAAATACTCTCGTTAATGACGATGAAAATATTACGCTTTTTGTTGATAGCAAACTTATTATGAATTTCAAGAGACACTCTCGCAACCATATTGAGTTATTATATATATTTGAGCTTGATAAAATAGATATAATCGAATATTGTAAAATGGGCCTTCAATATATGAAAGAAAATGAGTCATTTGATAGAATAACTGTTGATTCCATTGGATTTAATACGAAAATAGTTGAATTATTTGAAAAGACACATATAACCTATCATTATATACTTGGATTAGAAGAAAAATTGGATGCGAAAGATTTCTATTATTATTTTTAATTTTTTATAGGGTTGTTTTTTGAAAACCACCAAAGTTACTAGAAGAAACTAACTTGTAATCCAAATTGGGATCTGGTTTTAATACTGGTGGTGGAGGTCTTGGAATATAAATCAGATTGTTTGGTTTTAATATCATTCCACCATTTTTGAATCGAAGCAAATAATCATACATAAAATCATTCTTTGGTTCTTCTTTTTTAGTAGGTGTTGCTGGTGCAGGTGTCGTCGATTTTGCTGGTTCTTCTTTTGGTGCCTCGTAGTTCTGCCAGTTCATAAAAGTCATAGATATTCCAATCTCAAAATTATATGAAGTATCATAATTTTTGGTGTCTATTTTCATTATTTTTTCATTTTCAGGATTCGTATCATTTTTTTTAATTACTGCTACCAAATTATACATTGTTTGGTTCAAAAGAATATCCTTACTAACTGCGACTGTTTTTATTCCACCGTATTGAAGAGTATTATTTGTAATAGTGTGTAAAATGACATTAGATTCCGCGGGGGCCATTACGCCGTTTATAATTTCATTAAGCATAGGGTCTAATGGTTTCCGATTAGTCATAAAGATGACTTTATCCATAGCTTTTCCAATTGGGATATTCCCTAAATTAACACGTTGGAAGCCGTAATACTTATCAAGAAATCGCTGTGCCAGTATTTTACGAATAATATTGAACATTTTATTTTCGAAGTTTTGGTCCGGTAAAAATTCCATATTTAAATAAATGAAGAATGGAGTATTAATTTTTGTCCATGCTAAATCATACACGATTTTCAAGCAGTTTTCAAAAATTAAGTAATGTTTATTTTCAATTGGTTTTTGGTCTTTTGTTTCTTTAAAATATGTTAATTTACCATCGACTACATTCCCTACAATTACTTTTGAATTTTCTAAATATTGACTAATTCCAGAATGAAAAATGTCTAAATTTATTACGCGAGCGCCATTTAATATAACACTTCGAATCGAATTATAACTTACAACATCATCTGTATAACCACAAGGAAGATATGATTTATAAGAGGAAGCGTAGAAAAAATCGCGCAATCCGTAATATTTCTTTTGATTATAATATTGATTTAAATATATTCCATTCTCTGGAATTGGGAGTTGATTCATATTGAAGTAATTTTTATATACTTCTAATCCGAGATTTATTCTATCTTCTGCGCTTTTTCCTCCTGTTGAATCCGCTTCATCTTTTTTTAATTTTTGAGAGGCATAAATAATAAAAAATATTATTATTCCAATTCCAATCAGACAACAAATAATAAAAATAATTTTTCCTATTTTTGAGCCAGAATTTATACCTTGATTTGTTATATTTTGTCTTACAAATTCTCCTACACTATTATTCATTATACTATTTATTCATTAGAAAAATAATCGAGGACATTTTTCTTATTCTTCATATTTTATTTATTTTTAGTTAAATAATAAAAATTAAAATGATTAATTATAATATGAAAAAAATAATGATTACAGGAGGAGCTGGATTTATTGGTTCAAACCTTTGTTTTTTCCTTATTTCAAATTTTCCAGACACTTATGTAATATGTATTGATAATATGATTACTGGTTCAGTTGATAATATTCGTGAATTATTATTTCCACCACATCCAAGATTTAAACTAATCATTCATGATATCAATTATCCATTTAATGATATATTAGAAAATGAAAAAATTGACGAAATTTATCATTTAGCCTCAATTGCTTCTCCCGAAAAATATAAAAAATATTCAATGGAAACATTACTAACATCAATAAATGGAACACAGCGTGTTTTAGAATATTGTTTGATAAATAATTCAAAAATGTTATTTACATCTACAAGTGAAGTATATGGCGATCCACTAATTCATCCTCAACCAGAAGAATATAATGGAAATGTAAATACAGTCGGCGAGAGGTCATGTTATGATGAAGGAAAGCGTGTAGCAGAAACGTTGATATATGAATATCGGAAAAAATATAATCTAAATATAAAAATAGCAAGATTATTCAATACATATGGTCCAAAAATGGATTTATATGATGGTCGTGTTATAACAAATTTTATAAAACAGATAAAAAATGATAAACCGGTTCAAATATATGGAGATGGTTCTCAAACACGTTCATTTTGTTATATTGATGATATGATTACTGGATTAGTATCATTTATGAATATTGAAGAAGATGTATATTCTCCTATAAATATAGGTAATCCAAATTGCGAATTTACAATGAATGAACTTGTTTCCGTATTCAATAAAATAATATCAAAAAATATTGAGATTGAATATTTGCCAAAAACACAGGATGACCCAATGTGTCGTAAACCAATTATTGATAAGGCGGAAAAATTATTTAATTTTACATGTTCAACAAATCTTGAATATGGATTGAAACAATTATGGAATTATTTTTCTGAAAAATAATCGAGGACATTTTTTTTATTGGTTCGTTTTTGATTTACTTTTGGTAAATATTCTTTTAAAAAATCCATTTTATTCTCAACCTGACTCATTTTCATCACTTCTTTTGTATCCTGTTTATTATGATATTCATTATATAATCCTAAATAGTGTTTGTCATTATCTGTGTCAATATTTATATTTTTGTAAAATTGGTTCGTATTTAAACTTGTAAATATTTCCAGTTTCGATATTTTTCTGGTTGTATTTATTTTTATAGGGGATAAAGAGATTAGAAGTGAAACTGCAACTATTCCGGCCCGATTTTTAATATCCTCTTTTTTATAATAGAAAATGTTCGTTAATGATTTAAGAATTGGTTTATTTATATAATTATTTTTTTCGCATTTCTGCCAGATTTTATCCCAGATAAATAGTATCCAACTCATCTTTTTACCAATTAATGCTCCATATTTCGATGTTATTTTATAATTCATATCGACATATTTTTTTTCAATTGATTCTATTTTTAATAACCATAACAACCAATAAACTATTTTTTCGACGTTTTTTCTATTTATAAATAGACTAATATTAGTATTTAAAATATCGATTTCCATTTTTAGGAAGAATAAGATTTCACGGATTCCACGGGACATAAGAAGTGAAAATTGTGTATGATTATCATCTTCAACATATGGGAATTCAGTTAAATTACAATGAATAAGATAAACTTCTTCTCTATTACAGTTTTTTTCGAGGCGAACATTCAACTTTTGTTGTTTTCCTTCTATAAATTTAATGAAAATTGATGAATAAATATTCCGGATTTCATTTGAATTTATGAGGGCGTCATTCCTATATTTCTTTTTTGTTGTGTCCGAAATCATATTGAATTTTTGGAGGATAACATCTATAAATGAAGCGACTGATATATTTAATAAAAGATTGTTAGCGTAAAATGAAATTATAAATGCGTGTAAATCGGAATAATAAGATGAACTATGTATTTCTGCTATGATTCCCATCATGACTTCTGTGTTTTTTTCTATAAGATTTTTTTCAAGATATGGAATTAATTGTTGTTTTTTGAAATCGGAATAACTTTTTTTAGAGCATTTCTTATATTTTATACCAAATGGAATTATAACATCCATAATATAGCGAAATAAAAAAATTATCTCTTAAATAACTAATGAACTGCGCCCCCGCAAATAAATCGAAAGACCACACATGTTATTCAAAAGACCAACTTATAAAAATTGCGTTATCATTGAATCAGAAAAAAAATGCGGATATTAGCTTGAAAAAATCTAAAAATGCTTTGTGGGAATCAATCAGAAAAACTTTATTTCCTGTATGTACAACTGAATGGTGTTGGTTGGACCATGTAGATGCGGATAAAAAGATGAAAGAAGAAACATTTCGTCCTGCTATGCCAATTGAGTGGGTGAAAAATAAATACGAGTGGTTAAGCACACCTGATATTAGTGAGGTTATGATTCAATACGAAAAGGAATATAATAATTTTCGTTTTTTTGGTCCTGTTCCCGTAGATTGCCCAAAAGATATTTATTGTGAGTTGACTGATTTAGATATTAAAGGATTGAAATCGAAAGGGGTTGATTATATAGGAGTTGTTTTCAATTTAGACAGACACGACCAGAGTGGAAGCCACTGGGTTGCTCTTTATATAAATATTCCCAAGAGTTTAATTACATATTATGATAGCACTGCGAGTCAACCTCCTGAAGATATAAAATATTTTATAAATATGGTCGGAATAAAATTGGGTAATCATACTTATGAATATAATAAGAAGAGACATCAATATGGAGGAAGTGAATGTGGAATGTATTCAATGAATTTCTTAATAGAGAGTTTAAAAGGAAAAACACTGAAAGATATTGAAAGCAAGGCTATAACTGATAGGGAAGTGAATCTTTTGAGAAGCTATTTATATCGCCCTCCTAAAAAAATGGAATCTCATATCGGGGGACAAACCGGAGGAGGAAAAAAAAAGAAAATTATGGATAATGATAAACAAGAAAAAAAGAAGATTCCAAAAACAGATAAAAAAGAAAAAAAGAAAGTTCCAAAAAAGAAAATTATGGCTAAGGATAAACCAAAAAAATAATTTATTCAATTAAATAATGTCGGATAAATCTGAACAATTAGTAATTGTTTTGGAAGAAGCGCCCGTTGCGATTGAAGAAGCGCCCGTTGCGATTGAAGAAGCTCCCGCTGGAATTGAAGAAGCTCCCGCTGGGATTGAAGATGCGCCCGTTGCAATTGAAGATGCGCCTGATGTGATTGAAGATACGCCTGCTGTGATTGAAGAAGCTCCTGCTGGGATTGAAGAGGCTCGTCCAGTTAAAGAATTAATTTCATATTTTGAAAAATGTTTGAATGATTCGATAAAAATGGAAAAAGAAAATATTGATATTAAACAGATGGAAGAAAAAGAGAAAACTCCTGAACAAATTATAATGAGTGTTTTAGAAGAATTAAAAAATCAAAAAATAAAATTAGAGAATGATACAAATTATGAAAGTGTAATTCAAGAAGTCATGAATATTTATTCAAATAAGAACATAACATCAAAAAATATTGATGAAATTTATAAAAAATTCAATATACAAGCAATAAAGAATGAAAAAATAGATTTAGTTTATTTTTATATTGATTACAACGATATACATTATTCTAAAAAAATAAAAGATGAAATAGAAACAAAGGCGATTCTACATAAAATTGAGATGAATAAAACAATCCAGAGAATGATACGCGCAGAACTAAAAAAAGAGAAGAATAGTAATTACGATTTTTTTATTAATTTAGAGAAAACGCGGTCTTCCGTAAAAGGTATTGGAAATATTTATATTATTACACCAACACCATTTATATTAAATGGGACATTCGATTCAAAAATTAAGATTGTCCCATTACATAATTTAGTATCCAATGAATTTTATGAATCATATGTCTATCCAAGTGATATTTTACGTTTTATTAATAAAATAGATGGATTATCAGATTTATTCTTTTTTGGAAATTCATCACAGTTTATATGTAATCCATTGAAAAAAGCGAATGTTTATAATAAAGATATACCAATCGCACATCTGATCAAAAAAGATTTAGAAGAGACTAAAAAGAAAACAATTAAGAATTTCAAGGAGTATAATGCAGTTCAACAATTTTATGAAAAATTTGGAATATTGATGAATTATTCATGCGTTGATAAAATATCTCTTATTCGGAAAGATGTTATTAATATGACAAATGTTATTTTTGAGAATAAGATTGATGTTGATTATAAGTTATTACAGTATCTTGTTGGAGGGGCCTTTAAATTATATGAAATTGACAACACAGAAAACCCACGTATCAGCGGATTTTTATCAGATTGCCCAAAGAATCCCTATGAAAAAATGACAATTATTAAATTTGGACAGTTTGATTATTTTACATTAAACGGAATTAATGAAAGTTATATTCCATATTATGCGTATAGTATGATTTCCAAAAATGAAATTCATAATGTTTATATAATGGGTGATACTTTACGATATTCGGCCTTTGATTTTATCAAAAAACTGGGAGATAATGTAAAAAATAAAACGATTAAATATGTTGATAAAGTTGAGAATGATGTATTTGATGAATCACTATATATTGTCGTTGGAGGTGGTCTTGATAAATATAATATTATGAACAGTGTAATTATTGAAATTGATGAGAAGATATTAGAAAAATCAATCCCAGATATTTTATATTTCATGAATGTTAATATGACGCAATTTAAAAAATTTCAGAATGCTGGATACAATATCTCTGAAAAATACTTGAATGGATATATTAAAATACACTATCCTCATTCAGTAATAAAGAAGCTGGAAAAGGAAACTAAAATCCCCTATTTTAAAATACTTAACATGAAAGCGGAAGATGAGGTTAAAAATAATAGCATTAAGTATGAATGCATTCGGGATGAAGAAGAATTGCTCTAAGAAAAAATGATTTAAAAATAGTTTCATTTCTATAAGTTATAAAAATGAGCCTTCTAAAAAAAATTAAGGAAAACATTTCTAAAAGAGAAGATGAAGCAGAAGAAGTCAGTCATGATGAAGATGATTTCGTTGAAATTCCAACAATGCTTCCTAGTTTTACATTCTATGGTCATAATTGGGTAGTTGCCCCATTTATGAGTGAAATATTCAAAGGGAGATTTGATTTAATTCCAGTTGAGTGTGTTTTAACAATGTATATTCTACGTTGCTATAATATATGCTATTATGTCGTATTGGATAATAATGATACAGGAAATGATTTCTCAATTTACGAGTTTGAGTGGATTGGGGGCGACGGGGAGCGAACACCGAGTGTGAGTGAACACGGTTCGCATGAAAACGGACACGGGGAGCGAACACCGAATGTGAGTGAACATGGTTCGAATGAAAACGGGGAGCAAACACCGAGTGTAAGCGAAAATGGAGAGCACGGACACAAAGAAAAACAAGAAGAGAAGGACCCAGAATTTGTTGAATACGCTACAAATATGACAGCGCTGGATGCTGGTAAATTCCTTCGTGATAGAATATCAGAAGGTTATTATATATATATTCAAGAACGTTTCTAAAAATTGATGGTAAAAACATAATATCTTTTTATGATTTAGAAGTTTCAAGATGTATCGTCAACAACAACAAGAACAAGAAACATCCGGTATCTACATGGGAGAGCTTCCAAATGGTAGTTTCTACATTGGAACTGAACTACCGGATGGTGGTTTTGCGACTGACGCCGGAGACAATAAAGGACCATTTGGTGGTTCAATTGGATCTACTGGACCTACAGATATTCAAGGGAATACCGGCGAAACTGAACCACAAGGAACACTTAGAAATACTGGATTCGATTGTATCCAAGGAAACGCCGGTGCAACTTCCTCAGAAGAAACTCGTTTTATTCGTATTGGTGATCTGGTTATAGATAGACGGACTGGTTTACCTAAAGTATGTGAAAAATGCAATAAATGGGTCTTCGACCCTAAAAAACATATTTCTGATGAAGATCAAGATGATGATGATAGACAACCAACTTTACCACCACCACCATGTGGAGATGATGTCCCACAACTACGTATGTGTAATGCTTGTAGTTATTGGGAACTTCCTGGTAGTTGGCATACTGATGATCTGAGGAAAGAGTGTCAACCAGCTGTTTTTGGTTGTAGTCACCGTATAGGAGGTTATGTTGATTTCGACGGAAATAAAGTTATCGTGGTCCATTCAGAAAAAGAACCTGTTTATTTACACGATCTTCAATGTTATCGGAGTAATTGCTTAACATGTGGATGTGTAGTTCATCAGGAATCTGTGAATTTTGCATGTTATTGCAGTGAGCATGATAAACATGGTTGTCATTCCCCCTTAAAAAATTAAAATAAAAGAAATTTTATTTTTATAAATCTAATCAATATTTCTTAGTTTAAAAAACTTTGTAATAATATATTATAATAATATGTCTTATTTAAATCAAGAAAATGTTTATTCAGTCGCTTCTGTTATATATAGCAACATTAAGCAACAGTATGGAGTAAATATAGAAGGGTATTATTTAGAAGATATTCAAAAAGTAATGGGTAAATTATTCGAAAAAAACAAGGACAAATTCGGTAAAAATCCAAGACAAGTTAGTCAAGCACTCAATAAAAAAACGGTCGAGTTGGTTCTTCCGCAAGTCGTCCGAAATATACAAGAGGGCTCCCTGAATAAAACACAAAATGTAATATTTAAGCCCGAAGAAAATCCAATGGATGCTTTCGAGCGCTTGAAGAAAGAGCGTGAGCGCGAGGGACAATCCGTCAGGCCCGAGCCGTCCCAGAATTATTCAGCTCCACTTCAAAATCAAAAGAATATTTACAGTGGAAATAATTATCAAAATCGGGATACGACATATGAGAATCAATTGCTAATGACGAAAGAGACTATGAAAGAGATTGAGCCAGATATTGGAGCAACTCGTTTTATGGAAGGAAAGCCCATCGGAAACCAGCGCCAGAACTTTATTCGTGATGATGGCCCCTCTAATAATCCAACCCTTTTTTCGAACCTCAATCCCATTAATAATTTAGAGGACGCCGAAGGAGGGGATACACTCGCATCCCTATTCAAATCAACCGCAAATTTGCGAGGTGAGAACACGACCCGCGAGTTCGAGAACAACGACGTTTCCGACCGTTTTTCCAAATTACGGACTCAGTATAAGCAGGACGGGAAGCTCGATAGACCACTGGACGCCTCTAATAAGGTTGAAGACGTCATTGGAAAGAGGTTGAGCAATCCATCACAAATGACTACAAGCGCAGTGAGAAATTATGATTCCGCTGTTAGCGGTGAGAAACCGATTATGGAGACTTTTTTAGTAAATGAGAAGCCGGAGCGAATTGCGGAAGAGAACCGCCGAAATGCAGAGAAGGAGCTGATATTGAGTAATCAACTGAGCAACAATGCATATTTGAATTACGGGCTCATTCCCCCCGAAAAGATGAACTATCAGACGCGCAAATATTATATTACGGTGGATAGTCTTCAACGTGATTTGGAGATTTATCCGTTCCCTACGAATTTTCAGGTCCGATTTGAGCAACCCGATGAGGTCGTGGAAGTCCCATCGTATTTGAATGCGAATGGCGTCGTTATTTATAAGCAGGCCGTCGTTTATCAGAATGTTGGTGGAAAGGGCGCCAAGTTGGAGAATATTTATGAGAATATTGTAGAGTTGAAGTGTTTGGATGCGCAAATTCCTCTGGATACTATTTATGTAGGAGGTTCGCCCCCCTATGATTTCAATGGTCCTAAAATTGATGAGAATAAGTTGGTCCCCAATCAGTTTCCATCATATCCTTATGGCCCAATATATCAGGAAAATTATGGAATTAATGTGGATGTTTTGGATGAGCCGTATTATTTTTTGGTTGTGGATGAGATTGATGGGGCCTATGATGGGACGAGCTTTGCTTCGAGGAGGGCGTTAGCCAAGTTGAACTACGATAAATTGTATGGTGTTACGAAGAAGTTCGTCGGTTTGAAGACGGTTTCCTATGAGGGAAAAACATTTTACCCGACGACACTTGCGAAATTATCGCAGATGACACTCCGATTGGTTACGCGATTTAACCAGTTGTTGAACGTTGGTATTGACAAGGTTTATATTAAGTCAATTGAGCAGGGCGAAGAGGTCGTGGGGGACCGCTATTGTCCCCTACCAGCGGGTAGTCATTTGACGAAGATAACCGTCATCGCGGAGGACCCGTCATATGGTGGTCAGAAGATATGCGCGACAGGAAACTTTCCGGGCGACCGTATATTGTTTTATAGTATATTTGCGTGCGACCCTGTATCAAACTATATTAAATTGAATGACGATATCTATATTAATTTTGGAACATATCCAGTCGTTTATTTTTATATGATGTATGATGGGGTTGAAAAGAGGTTAGATATAAGACCATTTTTGTCGGTGGGTGATTTGATTGTTATCAACTCTAAGTATATTTTTGACATTGAGAATATTGACACTAGTGGTATTTATGTTAAACTGAAACCGAGAATGGAATTTGACCCGACGAGCCCTATTACAGCGAAAGGGTTCGTAAAGGTTCGTAAATACGGGAATAACGATCAGGACCGGTTTTGTTTCCTTGCTCAAAATGGACAGCGCGTAGGTGGTGAACTGACGGAGCAACTCACTTTTCAGGTGTTGTATCCATTCGAGAATATACCGGACTATTTGAGGTCCCCGCCGTATGGGTTTTATAGACCTTATGAGGCCTTTTATATTCAGGCGAAGAAGCAGATTTCTTATACATTTGAGGTTACGCAGGTTGAGCAGAATATGGAGAAATTGGATTCTCGTGTTATTCCAAGAGGATAAATAAAATAATTTTATTATATAACAATAAATGAATGATTATTGTTATACATATGAAGTATTAAAAAGTGGTCGGCCGATGTTTCCGATGATTGATTGTGTCTACGTTATGATAATGAACAACTCTAAGTATGAGGCGCGCGTCAGAGACCAACTTGCAAAATACCCACTGGGTCAGCGTATTCTTCTTCAAAAGAACGCCGGATTTAAGCGTTGTCGGAAGTCAATTGCACGACAGGACACCGTCGCCGATTTAGTCGATAGCAATTACACATTTTTGATGAACGCAATCCAGAATAATTACCGGCGGATTTTAGTATTAGAGGAGGACTTCATAATTAGCCCTAAGTTGGGTGATAAGGATGTAATACACGATATTCAATCATTTTTAACAGTTCATGAGCCAGAAGCTTTATTATTGGGGAGCGTCCTTTGGAGAACGGGGGCTATGGTCGAAAATTTTAAAGAAGTCGAAATAAAATTGGGGACTCATGCCATTATTTATAATAATGTTGGGATTCAAAAATTGTATAATTTGCTCACGCGGAAGATGAATACTTTGATTGATGTTGATATTTTGACAAATGATTATTTAAAAATGTATTCTTATAAATTACCGCTTATTATTCAAGTTTTTGGGGGGACGGAAAATCAACATAATTGGGGAATACATATTCGCGATAAAAAAAAGAGGGAGCGCTCTATTAAAATGTATTTGTGGTTTTTGGGAACATTGGGGTTCAGTCATCAAGATAAGATATGGGATGCGTATGATTTAAACTATAAGGTCCATTTCGATGGAAAATTTGTTATATTACAACTAATACTAAATTTCATAAGTTATTATAGTAATAAATATGGAAATAAATAAATAAATAAATAAAAATTGAAATAAATTTTAGATTTATTTTTAGGAATTAAATTTGTAAAAATGTCAAAATTATTAAATACAAATAAAAATACACCAAATCCAGACCTAAAAGATTTGGATTTGGATGATGCTTTGGCTTCACTTGGCTTTGGTTTAAAAGAAACATGCCAAGGAATTGCTATGAAGTTATTCGATAAAGGAGTTTCGTGTCTTGATGACTTACATCGCGTATCTGAACAAGATGCGCGTGAAATTCTTTCAAGTGCTGGACTGAACAAGATTCAAGAGGACAGAATCATCAGTGCGATTCAAGGAATTCCTTGTCATATTGTTGAACCTCCAAAGCTTCTTGAACCAGAAGGAAGAAAATGTTTTCTTATGGATAGTTCTACATCAGTTCAAGGTGATACTAACTACTTTAAAAATCTTAAAGAGATTATTTCTGGAAGTAATGATAAAACAAGTGTATATGTTCAATGGGATAGTATAGCACAATGTTGCTCACGTTCTCAAATGGATGAATGGATTACTTCAAGAAAAGGATATCGAGCAACTGATCCTATACATTCAGTTCCACATATACCAAACGATTTTGGTGAAAAAGACACGATTATTATGGTGTCTGATGGACAAATTCCTTCATCGAGTGCTCAAAGTTTCTGTCAAGAAATGAATACTCGATTTCCTTTTGGATGTAAATTCAAGCAAATTCAGGTCATTTTGATTAATACAGGTGGTTCAATTGACAAATCGATTGTTTCTGCTTTTACAAAATATGACTGTCCATTTGTATTGAAAATCTATGAACAGAATGGTTCCCTGAAATCACAAGAAGAAGAAAACTTTTTTAGATTGTTTGACAAGCTTCGTGATATGGATAATCTTTCTGATTTTACGCCTGAACTTAGAAGGTCTATTCATAATCTTGCACTTGGTTGTTCTTCAACTGACCGGATAGTTGTAGATCTTCGCTCTGAAATTAAGCGACTTATGCGCAAATTTCAAGAAGAGTTAGACAGAGCTCCCACAGCAGGAAATCCAACTCTTGATGAATTTACAGCTGAGACCGGAAAAGAAAATCTATCGATTTCTGTCTTGAAGAAATGCGTTAATAAGATGAATTCTGATTTTCACTTGAAAAAAGCGACTGCTGGGAATCCACTTCTGATTCTTATTCAAACTGAAAGCGACCTTACACATAGATTGCTTGATTTTGGAATTAACTCCGGATTACACAATTCGGGGGGTGGCGTTTCTGGTTTGGCTGTTGCGAACGCAAGTGTTGCGGAAGAAGTCAATATTGATACTTGCGCAATGGAGGATTCTTGTAATTTTGAGGACCCCATTTTGAAAAGTCTTTCATTTGATTTTGAGGATCCTATTTCTGGAGAACTTACAATTGCGATTGTTCCAATTAAACAAGGTGATTCACTACTCCCATCAGGAAATATTTCTCAGATAAGGAAATTTCCGATGTTATTAGGAGTTGATGATAAAAACTTTATGGCTCCGATTGGATTTGATGGATTTGATGGAATGATTCAACATTCACAATCAAGTGGATTGAATCTTTCGCATCCTCTTACAAGAATCAGAATACGTGATACAGGAATCCTTATATTTCCGAAAAAAGCGACTGATGAGCAAAAAGATAACATCGTAAAATTCAATAATTCTGCGATTGCGAAGCTGTTGTTCAATGGAAAGAAGATTGGCGACCCCAACCTTTTCTACTTCTGTTTCGCCCTCCGTATGTTGTCAGTCTCATTTCTTCAAGAGTTCAAGCCTCAAATTGAGGAAGAAATCCGATGGAGATTGAAGAACTCGATGACTTATGCGACTTTGTGTGGCCCATCAACAGAGTTTCCTCACGACAAGATGAGCATTCTAAATGCGCTTATTTTCACTGTTTTGTCTGCGTGTGTTTGTGAAACATCCGC
>Ga0214921_10000687_pt1 | contig 60897 bp, 59 predicted proteins | sample LL1505_MetaG_FD_177992 | JGI IMG/M metagenome (GOLD analysis project Ga0214921, IMG submission 177992) | Freshwater microbial communities from Lake Lanier, Atlanta, Georgia, United States - LL-1505 | ecosystem: Environmental > Aquatic > Freshwater > Lake | place: USA: Georgia | collected...
AAGGAGACATCAAAGCTCACCGCATCATGGTGGCTGGCAAAGTAGCGGGGCATATTTTTGCCGCAGAGCGGGTCGAGTTTCAAAAAGATTCTGTGGTCAACGGCGATGTTTCTTATGGCTCTATTTCAATTGAGCATGGCGCTAAACTATCAGGGTTGATCATCCAAAATCAGGCCGCCAATGAGTCTGCTTCGGGTGCCCAAACGGCCATTCAAAATGCACAATCACTGAAATAAGTTTAGCGATCCATGAATCAATTTGAGGATACTCAAGCCACGGGCGCTGAATTTTTATTCAGAGTTGCAGACCGATTGCAAATGGAAAGGTGCCTCACAGCCATTTGCAAAGAAGGTAAAAGCTTGGTCATGGTAAGCCCCTCTGGAGAGTTGCTAGACCACTTAGGTGCAGCATTTATAAGGCGATTGAAACAAAACTTGGCCCAGACGCCAGTCGAAGTTTTCATGCCCCCCGACTCCGAAGTGATGTTGGAGCGTTTTAACAAATTACTCAGTTCTTTGTCTCTGGAAGTGGCCACCCAACCCAGAAAGCAACAAGCTCCTGAAAGTGTTTGGGTGGTTCACGACGCCAACGCCTTGGGCTCGAATGAAGTTGAATTGCTGACCCGCTTGATCCATCAATTTCCGGGTGCTGGCATTGCCAGCATTTTGATGTTCACATCGAACGACAATCCTGCAGTTTCAATTTGCAATCAGGGTAAACAGTTTGTTTCTTGGGTTCTCGAAATGCCGACGCCTGAGCAAAAACTCAGCACCATTCAGCAGGCCAGAAAAAATGGCAACGAAGAGGCTGCCATACAGTTTTTCAACCGCTTGTCTAAAGATACCGCCAAGCGAGTCGTCAATGCAAGCAAAGAAACGAGTGGCGCAAAGGCTAGCAAGCCCGCTAGCAACCCCTCTGCAAAGTCAGCCAAATCTGACCTCAAAAAGCCAAGCACAAAGCGCAAAATGTGGCCATGGGTACTGGTTGTTTCGGGTCTGGTGGCCATCTCGGTGGGTGTTGCTGCCATGCTCCATCCTGAGGCTGTCAAACAGTTTGCAGCAGACTTAAACACCTTGTTTGACAGCCATACTTATGAGCCTAAAGGCAAAGCCAAATCAAAAATAGAACAGACAGCTGACCAACCGCCAGAGGCCACCGGCGGCCCAGCCATTGCCAAAGGCGATATGCAAGAGCCTGTGGCCATTGGGTCCTCAAGTTCAGCAACCACTGCAACGTCTTCGACAACACCGTCCGCCGTGGCTGAACCCGTGCCTGCATCTGTACCGCCAGTTCCCGTCTCACCGGCTAAAGAAACACCCGTGCCTGCCAAGGCAGACAAAGTGATCACTGAATTACCAGAGGGAGCTGTACAAGGGCGCTTGTGGTTGAAGGGATTGCCCGAGGACAGCTATGTGCTGCAACACGGCACCTTTGAAAGCTTAAAGCAGGCCAGAGCCGCTATGAAAGACAAAGAGTGGTTGGCCAACGCGCGTGTGGTGCCTGTCTTTACGGAGGGCAAGGACGAGGCAGAGTTTGCGTTGGTCACCGGTCCGTTTAGAACGAAGGACCGTGCTCAAAATACGATAGCCAGATTGAAGTTGTCGGGCAGTGTCAAAGTTGAGCCATCTGCCAACATTTACAAGCAAGCCTTGCAGCCAAAGTCAAAGCCCTGAGTCAGTTTCAAAGCTGGCCAGGTGTCAGCTTGCTTTGCCCAGATTGAGCACAGCGTCTGCAACTTTGCCAGTGTCGCGCTCTAACGCCAAAATATCAGCGCCAATTCGGACAAACGTATAACCAGGGTCAAAGTTCAGTTTTTCTACCAACTTAGGCTCAACAGGGTATGTCTTTGCACCTTGTGGTATTTTTTCGCCAAATCGCCATGCCGTTTTAAAACTGGCTTCGCAGCCATCGTTGCGCCAATTGAGACCTTCGGGACATTTACCTGGCGACAAAGTTTCCATGAAAAATGATCGAGTAAATTGACGCCGAAGTTTGCCAAAGTAGTTGAGCAAGGGCGTGCCATATTCAGGTGGAAATTGAAACATCGGCTCGGAGGGCAAAGGCATCTTGCGAGACATGTCTTCTTCAGGCGGTTTGGGGCCGCCCATGTTGATGTTGATATTTTGTGCGCCTGTTGGCATGCCAGCAACCATGCCAGGCGCTTGGCCCATCATTGCAACACCGGTCACATTGGCGCCAGGGGTGCCCATAGCACCAGCAGCCGTTGGAGCTGCCCCTGCCCCACCGACTTGCCCAGGACCCGCTGTCGTATTCTCAGCACCTGTCGCCGCACTGGCGCGAGGCCCTTGCACAACGGGCTGGTAGTAAAGACTGAGTGCGGCGGGGTCGTTGCCCAGTTTTTTTTCCATCAGTGCATCAAACACTGAAGACAAAGTGGACGTGTCCGAAGTGCCCATGAGGGACGCACGGCTTGATATCAAAATGGACATTTGGGCAGGCGTGCAACTGGCGCCGTTGGTTTGCAACCAAGCGATCACTTTGTCTTGCCGCTCTTGTGGATGGTGATGTGTCAAGGCAATGCGCCGAAATTCTGCGATGACACAGGCATCTTGACTTGAAGCTTTGGGCGCTGGCGGTGTGGCTGTTCTTTTTACCTGAGCCTGGGCGGCAGTTAAGAGCAAAAAGCCCACTGCATACCAAATCCAATGCGGATTGTTTTTAGCTCGCATGGCTCATACTTTCAATTCTCATAACATCCTTGGTGATAAAAACCCAATCGGCACTTGGCTGATTTACTTGAGTCATCAATCAGCGCTACTTCATACGGATCTACCATAAGGACAAAATCCAGGTTTGGGCCCTACTTGCGGGTGAAGTTTGCAAGTGCTTGGTCTGTTCTCGTAAACCGTACAACGTCGCGTGGTGGTGTCTAAATAGTGGCAGTCGCCGTTACTTTTGCGATTCAAGGTAAAAATGCAATTTTTGAAATTGAAGTGCTCAATCATTTTCATCTTGATCAAGCGTTTTGCAATTTGTTTGGGTTCCTCGTGCTCCGCTTCAAAGGGGTCTACCAATCCAAGTCGAACAAGGTCAGGCAATTTAACTTCTACTGGCATGGTGCAACAATTGGCTGCGCATGAATTGCACATGCCGACTTTGTATCGAGACCAAGTATCCGGACGGTCTACATCAACGATGCTGGTGGGTGATCTCATTCCTAGATTCTGACAGTTTTGAAAGTCTTAATCTTTACTCAATGATGACTTCGTTTCTTCTGGGGTTGTTGTACTTTACCGTGGTGCGAATCAATTTATAGTCTTTGTCTATCGATGGGTCTCGGCCATAGACCTCTGTCATCGTTGAAACCAAGGAATCGTTCTCGTTGTAAGTTTCAGTTGAAATAGCTATAAATACAGAGTTGGTTGTGTATTTCAATATTTCATAGGTGATGTTTGCTTTGCCAGTTAAGGAAACTTTATTGGACGACGCATAGAACTTCATCGTACCGACCGTGCCCTTGTCCCCAGACTTAACCGGGGTGGTGGGTAAATCGAAGGTTTTGTCGAAGGTGCCAAAGTCACCGCCAAGCACTCGTTGCCCCAGCAGAGGATATTTCAAAATAAAACCAGGGCGAGGATTGGTGACAGCAAAGTATTTGTAGGTTGTAAAGCTTGCAGCAGCAGGGCTACAGCCTGAGAATGAATTGTCTAAAGTGTATTTGGCAACGAGTACTTCGTAGCCATCCAAATAGGTTGTGGGTTCGGTTTTAAGCGCTGGCGTTTGGACAACTTTTTGGGTTCCCGTACATTCTTTGTATTTGTAACTCAATATTGCACTGAGCAAAAAAGCCTCGCGCTTGTTGGTTGCGAAGGGCACCTTGATGTAATAAGAGTTGGCGTCCCGCCCAATAATTTCAAACGTACCATTGATAAACGAAAAAGGGACATCGAGCGCATCTTGTGTAACTCCCGAGATGGTCACAAAGTCGCCGCTTTTTGCTTGATGATCAGGATGTGTAATTAGAAACAAGCTTGCCTTGCCATTGTCAGTATTGGCAGAAGGTACCGTCAAAAGATTGAGTCTCTTGTAATCTTGGTAGGCGTAACCAGTTAAGACACCTGTCTTGCTAAAGCCATTGATGACTTGCATCTCCCAAAAACTGGCCATAGAAATGCTGTCATTGCCAGCCGGCAAAGAGCCCGGCGTTTGAGAGCCGGTGCTGCTGTTTAGGACTTCCAAAATGCTGGCATTCTCTGCCGACCCGTTGGGCCCAGAACTGGCATTGCCGCCGCATGCGGTGAGTGCGATCAGCATGAAAGAAAAGCAAGCAGCAATTGCCAAGCTGTGCCATTTGCTTTGACAACTGTGTGAAGGTATGCAGTTCATTAACTTCAAAAATGCCTCGACTTTGCTGGTTGAGTCTAGATCTTAACGATTGAAGCATGTTCTGTGCCTGGAATAGCAGTTCCAAGTGTCAAAAAATCAGCATCAATCTTGGTGCATTTTTGATTTAGCCTAGGTGGGAGTTAGAAAAAATTTGTTTGAGAATCAATGAAGAAAGGCGTAGTACGTTTTCACGTACTACGCCTTATAAATGGTGGCCTGGACTGGAATCGAACCAGTGACACGCGGATTTTCAATCCGCTGCTCTACCAACTGAGCTACCGGGCCTAAAGATGCGGGATTATAGCATCAGAAAAAAGAGCCTTTTAGGGGAAATCAGGGGGCAATGAGAGAAGGCTGAGGTGATAAGGTTGTACGGTGAACCTTACCAATATTCAGTCAGCCCATGTCGATCTGATTGACTCCTCATACGCCGCCCGCCGCCTTTTCACCACGTTGTTGCTCATGACCTTAGGTGGCAGCAGCATGTATGTGGTGTCGGTGGTTCTGCCTGAAGTCCAAAAAGAATTTGGCATATCGCGTGCCGATGCTTCACTCCCATACACCTTGATGATGCTGGGCTTTGGCGCCGGCGGCTTGGCCATGGGCAAGTTGGCAGACAAGTGGGGGGTGCATGTCGCGCTTTGGATTGGGTCTGTCGGTGTCGGTTCAGGCTTTGTCTTAGCAGGTATGTCACCCAATATTTGGTGGTTTGCCCTTGCGCATGGCGTGCTGATGGGGTTGTTTGGCAGCTCCTCCACATTTGCCCCTTTGCTTGCCGATACCTCTTTGTGGTGGAACAAGCGGCGGGGCATTGCGGTTGCTGTCTGTGCCAGCGGCAACTACGTGGCGGGCAGTATTTGGCCCGCCTTGGCACAACAAGGTGTTGAGCAACTGGGCTGGCGCGAAACCTATGTTTGGATTGGTGTTGTGTGTGGAACAGGCATGCTGGCGTTATCATTTTTGATGAGACAAAGGCCACCCGCTATGGCGGTATCAGCACCTGGCAGTGTTCAACAACTGGCTTCCGAAAAGCCGTTTGGCTTGTCCATCAACACAGCTCACGCACTCTTGTGCATTGCCGGTGTGGCCTGTTGTGTGGCCATGGCCATGCCGCAAGTTCACATCGTGGCCTACTGCACCGACCTCGGTTTTGGCGCTGCGCGTGGCTCAGAAATGTTGTCTCTCATGTTGGCCTGCGGCATTGTGAGCCGCTTGGTATCGGGTGCCATTTGCGATCGCATTGGCGGGCTGCGCACTTTGTTGCTGGGCTCAGTGCTGCAAGGCGTGGCTTTGCTACTTTTCCTGCCGTTCGATGGCATGGTGTCGCTTTACATCATCTCCGCATTGTTTGGTTTGTTTCAGGGCGGTATCGTGCCGTCTTACGCCATCATCGTGCGGGAGTATTTCCCAGCGCAAAAAGTGGGCGTTTTGGTAGGCGCCGTCATCATGGCCACCATGATTGGCATGGCGCTTGGCGGTTGGATGTCGGGCAAGGTGTTTGACTTAACGGGCTCATATCATGCCGCTTTTGTCAATGGTGTTTTGTGGAATGCTTTGAACATGGGCATTGCACTGTTTTTGCTTTGGCGCACACAGATCAAAAAAAAGGCGTAACCCCGAAGGATTACGCCTCAATGGCACTCTCAAACGAAATCAGTTGGTGTAAATGGGGCGACCGTTAGCCGCTTGAATAGGGCGCGCATTCATCTTGAAGGGAAAGTCTGTCACTTGCTCTTTTGAAATATTGACTTGTGTTTTCAAAATGAAGAACTTGACTTTCTCGGTGCAAGGTGGGGTCGTCAATGAGCCGTCGTAGTGGAAGAAATCCATTTCGCGAGGAAGCAAGTTGGCAGGATTGAACATCACGCCTTCGGGCATCACTTCGGCGCTTTCATTTTTGGGGGCATAGGTCCACAAAGTTTTGATGCCAGGGTTTTCATTGCCTTCGCGCAGCATCACGCCCAGGACCGCCAATTCACCTTCAGCGTTTTTGTGAACAAAGTGAACCACCATGGCCGAGGGTTTGCCATCGATGTATTCTTCACTTGGACGATGAAAGTGAAACTGCAGCAAGTCATAGGGCTTACCATCAATTCGGATTTTGGAGCCTATCGCCACATTCACTTGAATGGTGTGGCCGTTGTTCAAAATTTTCAGCGGGCCTTGTTTGTAATCAGGCGCAACGCTGAAACGGACCTTTTCAAACGGCCCTTTGATGTTCAAAGGTGCCTGCGATTTTCCTCTGCCGCACGTGGCAAATTCTTTGCCCCAGTTTTCTGGGCCCATTTCACCTTCATAGTCCCAATGAACGGCGTGGGTATCTTTTTTGGCGTCTTTTTTATCGCCTTTGCCATGCGCATCTTTACCAGACGTTTCTTTGGCATCCGCTTTGTTAGCATCGGCAGCGTCATTTTTAGCAGCAGACTTACCAGCGGAGGCATCTGTCATGCACTCCGACATCACTTTGACTTTTTCGCCCGCAGCGGCCAGTGCATTTTGTGCAGCACAAATAACCTTTTGCTGGCTCTTCCAGTCGGTCATTTCCAATGCTTTTTGGAAGGCTTCTACCGTGGCAGGGTCCTTGGTGCCGTTGGTCAACAAACGAACACCGGCCAAGCCCAACTGACGTTCGGGTGAAAGGCCTTTCTTCTCTTTGGAATAGACAGCTTCCAGGTCTTTCAACACGGTGCCTGAAGAAAAGGCTGCTTTAACCGCTTCCAATTCTTGAGCTTTGGTCATCAAGGGCGGCAACAGCTCTTTGCTGGCGGCCAAATCTTCTTCCGTAGCCTCGACCTTCTTGTCAGCTTCTTCGACTTTCTGAGTCAACTCTGCCACTTTCTCTGTGACTGCATCGTTAGACTTCTTTTGCGTCCAGCCAAAGTAGCCAGCTCCCGCAGTCGAGATGGCTAGCAAAATGATGGCAATGATTTTTAACATGGTCTATTCCAGAATTTAATTTCCGTGCTTAGTCAGATTCGGCACTAAGTTTGAGAACTTGAATTTATCGATCTGCTCTGAAGCTAACGCCTCGGCCATCGGTGGTCACCCCAACGATGTAAAGGCGTTGTGTTTTTCCTGCCGATGGGCTGTTGGTCACAAAGGCTGCGCCGTTCAGTACTTGGTTTTTAAGTGAGCACTGTGTGGCATTCGGAATCGTCAGAGAAAATGCAAACAAATTGGTGCCATCAAAGTTGGGGCTTAAAGTGCTTTGAGTCAATTGGCAGTCTTGCTGAAAGGTCATGGATGTGGTCACTGCACCTTGCGCTGAAATGTTCAGCGAAAAGCTGTCGACATAGCCCATCCCATAAGACCACCGACCTTGCCAAGCGCCTTGAATTTGGCTCAAGTTGGCGGAGGCATTGTATTGATAGCCATTGGGAGGGCTGGCTGCAACGGACACTTCTCTGCCTTGGTCAAGACCATTGGCAGGAAAAGTCAAATTGACGCGAATGACGCTATTGCCCAAATTACTAACCGAACCAGTGCCTGTTCGAACTGCAGCAGAAATGTTGGGGTAGAAAAAAGTACGGGGCAGCGAAGCATTGTTGGTTGCGGTGAAATTGCCAGAGCCGCTGTACAAGTCGGGATCTGTTGCGTTGTAATAAAGGCCATAAAAACTGGTGCTAGCAGCCGCGCCTTGGGTTGTTGGCAGTAGCATGGTCACCCAATCTTTGCCAATGAACGAAGCCACATAAGCGCCAGGTGCAATGAGAGGGGCGGGTGTGTTCGTGTCCGGAACAACAGGAGCAGCAACGTTGCTGCTGCTACCGCCCCCACCGCATGCCACCAAAAGACTGGTGGAAAACGATAAGAACAGTTTTAGCCCAGAGGACGTCATTGGCTGGCTGAACTTGATCGGATAAATTTTAAACATAGAGATACTCTTTTCAAGAACGTTTTGCTACTTTATAGTAAGGAGCATGAATATTATTCAAACCACCCTGCAAATGCAAAATTGCCGAAGCAAATTCACAAACTTTTTGGAACAAGCGAAAGCACTGCTTGCCATGTTGGCCTTGCTGGCACCATTCACTTCGCAAGCAGAATGGCAAAAGGTCACCACCACCGACTCTGGCACCGTCTACATAGAAGATTCCAGCATCAAACGAACAGGCGCCATTCGCTCTTTTTGGAGTTTGCTCGATTACAAAACGCCTCAAAAAGCGCAGCGTGGTGCTTTTTATGTGTCTACTCGCACCCACATGGAAATGGACTGCCGCAAAGAGCTGGTTCACATACTGCAGTTTTCCATGCACACTGGCCCCATGCTGACTGGCGAAATCATTGACACTCAGGGCGTCATGCGCGAATGGCAAAGTATTCCGCCAGATACGCCTTTGATCAATGTCTTTCGCTTTGTTTGCAGTAAATAAAATTTGAGCCATTGTCATGGTCGCACCCACGCGGCCTGAAGCCAATGGCGGTAAATTGGGGAAAAGTTCCAGGCAAAATCTTGAACTCGTGAACCGGGCGCAAATACGTTTTGCGTTAAATGGTCTAGCCATGGGCTTTGCGCATCTAGTTGCGTTAGCCAGTGCTGTTCATTCCATTCGGGTTGCCTAATGGGCAAGGCACTGTCCACCGCAATCCTTGCGTTCAGACGACCAGACATCCGGTCATGAATGCTGCCCCACTCTCGCCCCTTCAGTTGAACTTTGAAGTGTTGAATTTTTTTCTCAACCAGCTGCCAATCTGCGGCTGCGTGTTGAAAACGCATTTGTCCCAACACATTGTCGAAAAACACACAGGCATTGGGATGTGCTTCCAGCAACACCGGTAAGTTTTGCAAAGCATCTTGGGTGTGGCACTCAAGCGCAGTGTTTTGAGCTTTAAGTGCTGCGCCATGGCGCCATTTAAAGAGGAAAGCCGCCAAGGGGTCAATGTCAAACGTGTCGACACGCGCAAACTGGCTTAACCACTGACTGGACATCATCCAACCCGCACTGGCGCCAATCAACAACAAACTGGGTTTCTCGAGCTTATTTTTGGACGGCAAGGCTTGCGCGCTTTGCAGCAACCATTGCTCAATGGCGTGCGCCGTAGGTGCCCAGCGCGTTTGTGAACGCCATGCCATCCAATGCCAAGAAATACCGCCTGTGAGGTTCATGTCTGCGGTTTCAGATTGAACTGCATCACGCCCAAGGCATCCATCCGGCGCTGGTCTTTTTTGTTTTCTTCACGTTGAACAGCTTGTGCATTTTGCTCTGCGAGCGTTTGCATTTTGATGCGCTCACGTTCAGCCAACATCAAGCGCTCCTTGATGCCAATGATGGCATTTTCGGTGTATTGCACATCGGTTTTGACGCGCTGCATGAGTGTCAGCAACTGCGACATGAACTGACGTTGGTTCATGGCTTCGCGCATGCCAAGGCTTTGTGAATCTGAGCGATTCAAACCTTCGCGGTATTCTTCATACATCTTCTGCACGCGCTGCTCGCTGGTTCGCAAGCTTTCAAGACGTGTACGTGCTTGGACCAATTCGTTTTGTATCAATGCAATTTTATCTTCGGCCTTTTTGGTCAAGACTGTCCAGCAGGGACGTGCTACCACTGTGTTGTTCATGTGGACACCGCCATCATGTTTCGAATGTCATCGCGAGTGCTGGCTTCGTCTTTGCCTTCGTGCATGTCTTGGCGCAAATACTGCTCCATCGACTCTCGCAAACGTATGGCTTCATCCAAGGTGGAGTTGCTGCCCATTTCATAAGCGCCCACTTGAATCAAGTCCATGTTTTGTTGGTACAAAGACCACAGACGCCTGAATTTGTTGGCCAACTTCAAATCATCGGGCGACAACAAACTTTGCATCACGCGAGAAATAGAACCGTTCAAGTCAATGGCCGGATAGTGCGCCGCATCGGCCAATTTGCGCGACAGCATCACTTGTCCATCTAAAGAAGCACGTGCAATGTCCACAATCGGATCATTGGCGTCATCGCCTTCTGCCAACACCGTGTAAATGGCTGTGATCGAGCCATGACCATGACGGCCGACGCCTGCACGCTCAATGAGGTTGGGCAACAGGGCAAACACAGAAGGCGGATAACCTTTGGCAGTGGGCGGCTCGCCAATGGCCAAACCAATTTCGCGCTGGGCATGGGCCACACGGGTGAAGCTGTCGACCAGCATCAAAACGTTCAGGCCTTGATCTCTAAAGTATTCGGCAATCACGTGCGTCATGTGCGCCGCTTTTAAGCGCAGTACAGGCGACACATTGGCGGGGGCTGCGACCACCACCGATTTTGCCAGTCCTTCTTCTCCCAAAGATTCTTGAATGAAGGCTTGCACTTCACGGCCACGCTCACCCACCAAACCAATGACCACCACATCGGCTTTTGTGAATCGGGTCATCATGCCCAAGAGCACACTCTTGCCCACACCCGAACCAGCTACCAAGCCAACTCGTTGGCCGCGGCCCAATGTCAACAAGCCGTTGATGGCTTTAACGCCCACGTCTAGAACGCTGTCGATAGGACCACGCTCCATGGGGTTGATGGGCAAGCCCAACAAACTCAAACGTGCTTTGCAAGCAGGCTTGGGTTTGCCGTCTAAAGGTTCACCACGGCCATCAATGACACGGCCTAACAATTCTGGGCCTAAGCACGCAGTGCCCAAGTCATAAGCCATGCGAACCGATGCACCAGGGCCAATGCCGACAGGTTCAGTGAGGGGCATGAGGTACAGAGTTTTGTCGTTAAAACCCACCACTTCGGCTTCAATTTTGTGGCCGTCTTGACCAATGACTTCACAGCTAGAGCCTACGGGCGCCATGATGCCGCGAGCTTCCATGCGAAGGCCCACCAAGCGGACCAGCGTGCCGCAGCGCTCTGGGCTAGCGGCGCGGGCCAATGACATGGTGCGTGCCACTTCTGCTGCAAAGTTAGTCATGTGTGGCTCCTAATTCGCCGTCTTTGTTGCTGGCAGTTTTGGCTTCATCTTCAGCCTCAAAATCAGTCAGATCCAAGTCTGGCAAATCCAAGGAAGACAAATTCAAAGGTTCAGCTTGCGCTGAAGATTCTGATGCTGAGTCAACGATCTCTGAATCAACATCTTCAATGGTTTCTACAGCCGCCTCTTGCCTGAATCTGGCGCCTGCATCGCGAGGCAAGGCATCTTCTACCGTCTCGGCTTTGCCGCGACGTGCAGACAATCGCTCTGGTTGAAACGCAGTTTGTGCTTGCCAAGGTTTGGGGTCTTCTAACAAGGCGTGTGCCAATGTTTCTAAGCGATGTTCAATCAGGTCACTGACCACCGCATCGTCAGCGCGCACGCGAATGCTGCCAGGCAACAAGTGCGTATCGGCCACCATGCGCCAAGTGTGCGTTTGTTCGCCTGGTACGGCCTTGTGGTTTTGTAACAAGGACAAGTCATTGGGGTTCAGTTCCACCACCACACTGGAAGCTGTTTGAACGTCCAAGGTTTCAATGCAGCGATCAATCAGGCTTTGAATGCTTTTGGATGACAGGCTGAGTTCGGCCAGCGTGAGTTGTTCGGCCAAGTGCAAGGCCAAACGTTTTAAAGGTGCGTTGTAGGTCGCAGGGTTTTCTTGAAGGGCCAATACGCCTTCTTCAATGTTTGCCAAGAGTTGATTGGCTTTTTCTGCCAACGACTCTAATGACGCTGCTTCCGCTTTTTCAGCCTCAGCATCATCTGCTTCACGCTGCATCTGCTGACCATCGGCTACGCCACGCTCATAGGCTTCTTGCTTGATCTTTTCAATGGCTTCGGCATCTAGCGCAGACAATTTCGGAGCGCCAGAATGACTTTCATCCGATGCGGCAGAGTCAGCATCGTCTTTGGCAACAACATCCGTAACCTCTGCATCTTCGCCTAACTCATTTGCGGCTAATTTGCTGGCTATTTGTTGTTCTTCAACCGTCCACAATGCAAACGTATTGTGCTTTTTTCCAAGTAAATTTTCCTGGACAAAGCCTGCGTTTTGAAGCTCAATTGGCCGGAGTGCTTGCAAGGGCTGCCATTTGGGCGCACCACTGCTTTTACCAGATGGTAGGGGGTTATACAAAGTCGCCTCCGCCTAAGACCAACTCACCAGAGTCAGACAACTTGCGCGCAGAACGCATGATTTGTTTCTGTGCTTCTTCCACATCTGACAAGCGCATGAGACCTTTGGCGTCCATCTCGTCTTTGAACATACCGCGGGCACGTTCCGACATGTTGTCGAAGAAACGTGCTTTGACTTCTTCGCTGGCGCCCTTCATGGCAATCATCAGCTGGTTGTTGTCCACTGCACGCATGAGCACCTGAATACCTTTGTTGTCCACAGCGCTGAGGTTTTCGAAGGTGAACATGTTGTCTTGAATGCGCATCATCAAGTCGGCATCGATGTCCTCCAAGCCCTTCATGATGGACGCTTCCAAAGCTGTCTTGGTGGAGTTCATGATTTGTGCCGCTGCTTTGATACCGCCGAAGCTGGAAGACTTCGAGCTGGTGTTGGTGGAGAACTGCAGCTTCATGATCGATTCAAGTTCTTGCATGGCCGATGGCTGCACAGTTTCCAAGCTGGCCACACGCTGAATGATTTCAGGACGTGTTTCGTCGGGCAAAAAGTTCAGCACATCGGCTGCCACTTGATGGTCCAGAACAGACAAAATAATGGCCGTCACCTGCGGGTGTTCGGTTTTGATCATGTCGGCAATAGAGCGTGCATCCATCCACTGCAAAATTTCCAAGCCTTTGGTACTTTGACCCGGCAAAATGCGGCCCAACACTGAGGCTGCTTTGTCCTCGCCCAAGGCGCGCTTGAATACTTTTTCGACATAGTCGGTGGTGCCCAAACCCAAGCTCGATTGCTTCTTGATGGTGGCCACAAAGTCGTCCAAGATCTCGTTCACAGCTTCTTGCGATACATCAGACACCGCCACCATGGCGCCGCCCAATGCCTGTACTTCACCAGGATTTAAAAACTTGATGATCTCGGAGGCTTGTTGCTCACCCAGCAACAACATCAGGACAGCGGCACGTTGCGCGCCACTGATGTTGGACATTTCGTTGCGCAGTTTTTCTGCGGCCTCGGCATCGGCTGCCGACAATTGAACTTCTTTTTCTGCCATGGTCGTTCCTTAGGAAATTCGAATCATCTTCTTCAACACACTGGCCACACGTGAAGTGTCTTCTGCCACGATCATGCGCACCAGAGCCACTTTGTCGTCGTAGGTGTTGGCCGTGTCCAGCATCTCCATGGAAATGCTTGATTTCTTGGGTTTGAGTTTGGCCTTGATGTCTTCCAAGGTTTCGCCTTCGCCCAACTGAATGGCACTCATGTCTTCTGCAGACAACTCGCCATCGGCCAATGCAACCTTAGCGGCGACTGCGGCTGCCTCTGCGGCGGCTGCTTCTGCTGCCAGCTCTTCCGGTGTCTTGAGCAAGCCCAACATGCGCAGCACAGCAGGACGGATCACCATCATTAAGAACGCCAAAAACACGATGCCCAGCAAGCCACTCTTGATGTAGGTCTGCAGTGATTCGTCTTTGTACCAAGGAATGCTCAGGTCGTAAACAACTTCGGGTTCAAACTTGGCTTGCACCACTGTGACCACGTCGCCACGCTTTTCGTCAAAGCCCACGACACCGCGCACCAACTCTTGCATGCGGGTAATCTCTTCTTCGGTATAGGGGTTGGGTGTTGAAGGGCCTGGCACGCCTTTGTCATCTTTGGCGCCAGGTGTAGGTGCACGTTCGTTGATCAACACGGCCACGCTTAAGCGATCTATCGTGCCTGTTGCACTTTTCACGTGACGTACAGAGCGGTCGAGTTCAAAGTTGCGAGTGCTGCGTGCTGTGGTGCTATTGGTGCCGCCGCCAGCACCAGCCGACGTGGCTGCAGATGAATTGGTTGTGGCCGAAGGCGCTGGGGGAGGGGTATTGGACAAGGTACCCGGAATGCCTGCTGCCTCTTGCGCAGAGTTTTTGTCTTCGCTGATCGCTTCAGAGCGTGTTTTAGGACCCTTGTCGCGAGTGTCGAAGTCTTCGGTGGTTACTTCAGTTTGCGTAAAGTCCATCGCCATGTTCACTTGTGAGCGAACATTGTTGTCACCCACAATAGGCGACAAGATTTGCATCACACGCTGGCGATACACATCTTCCATTCTTTGTTTGTGTTGGCTCTGCGCAGATGTCTGGCCCAACGAAGCCGCGGTGCTTGAATCGGTAATCAACTTGCCTTGGTTGTCGACAACCGCAACATTCTCGGGCGTCATCAGGGGCACGCTAGAAGCCACCAAATGAACCAAAGCTTGCACTTGGTTCTGCGAGACAGAGCGGCCTGCATAAGGCGTGATCACAACCGATGCTTTGGGTGGTGTACGGTCGCGTACAAATACCGATTGTTTGGGCATGGCCAAGTGCACACGTGCTTGTTGAATGGTGTCAATTTGCATGATGGTGCGAGCTAACTCTTGTTCCATGGCCGAGGTGTAACGCACCTGCTCCATGAACTGGCTGGTGGTCATGGCCGATTGGTCTTTCAAAGAGTCCATGCCCAAGTTGCCTGTTTTGGGAATGCCTTTAGAGGCCAAGAAAATACGCGCTTCGTGGTACTTGTTGGATGGCACCGTAATTTGACCTGAAGCTGGGTCCATCACAGGTTTGAATTCGCTGGCTTTCAACGCTTCCATGGCCGTTTGCTGATCGGCCTCGCTCATGTTGACCATGAGGGGGCGGTAGCTGGGCATGTTGATCCAAAAATACAAAAGGGCAAACAGCAAAACAGCCAAGCCCATGAGCACGATGGGCATGGCTTTTTTAACGCTTGGCTGCTGCAACATTTGCTGCACACCCGCCAAGGGGCCTGTGCCAAAGTTGTTGCCACCGTTAAATCCGTTAGCGCCGTTGCCACCTGCCTGTTGGCTCATGTCAATGCCTGGCGTGAAGGTGGCCAAAGCGCCACCACCATTGCTGTTGGCATTGCCTGTGGTCGTCAAGGCATTGCTGCTTGCGTTGCCGGTCGCTAAACCTGGCTGAAAAGGAGCGAGTGTAGTTGCCATTTTGCGAATCTCTCTGTCGTATCTTTAGGTGCGGCTGGATGGGTTGACTGAATCCAGGGCTTTAAACAGGCATGTTCAAAATGTCTTCGTAAGCTTTGAGCACTTTGTTGCGAACTTGCAATGTGGCTTCAAAACTCAACGATGATTTCTGCATGCTTAGCACCACATCGGTGAGAGGCACACCTTCGCCCCGTTCGTAAGCTGCAGCGACCTTGCTGGCTTGCATTTGGTTGTTATTGACACTCTCAACAGTTTGACGAACCAAGTCGCCAAAGTCAGCAGGGCCTTGTGTCTTTTGTGAACCATTGAGACCGTTCAGACCGCCTACCTTGTTGCCATCGTCGTCTATGCCGCCAGCGGCTTGAGTCTGATAAGAGCGAAGGGTTTGCAACATCGATTGAATGTTGCTGTGTGAGTTGATTTTGTCGACCATGAGTGTTCCCCTTAAGCGGCCCAAGCCATGTTGCTGTTTTCAGCCTTCAACTTAGCAAGCTTGTATCGCAAAGTACGTGGGCTGATGCCCAGCTTGGCTGCAGCTTCCATGCGGCTGTCGGTGGTTTGAAGGGCCGCCAAAATCATTTGGTGCTCACTGGTTTTGACAGCTTCTTGCAGGTTGCTGGCAATGGCCAAGTTGTCATCAGTGTTGCTGGTGTCGGGAAAAGGCAAAGCCTCGTTGCTGTTGCTCACGTACGTGACAACCGAAGTCTTCACTTCGGTAGGCTTCACATCGAGCATGTGAAGAGCCAAGTCTGCTGCATCGTCAAACATCAGGTGATGCGATTCAATGTGCTGATCTGCGCACAGCACAATGGCGCGTTGCACCACGTTCTCAAGTTCACGTACATTGCCTGGCCATGGATAGGCCAGCAGTTGCGCTTGAGCTTGTTCGCTGAGCGTGAACTCTTGTGCATTGGGTGTATGGCGCAACAACAAGCTGGCCACCAAGGGCAAGATGTCGCCTTTGCGTTCGCGCAAGGGGGGCACACGCAGTTTGAAGGTGCTGATGCGGAAATACAAATCTTCACGGAACTCGCGCTCGGCAATGGCTGCGCGCAAATCTTTGTTGGTGGCTGCAATGATGCGAACATCAATGGGTACTTGGCGCTCAGAGCCCAATCGTGTTAACAAACGCTCTTGCAACACACGGAGCAACTTGGACTGCAAGTGCATTGGCATCTCGCCAATTTCGTCTAAGAACAAAGTACCGCCTTGGGCTTGTTCAAACAAACCTTTGAAATCTTTTTGAGCGCCCGTGAATGCGCCTTTTTCGTGACCAAACAACATGTCATCAATGAGGTGCTCTGGCAAAGCGGCACAGTTCAAACCCACAAACGGGCCGCGTGCGCGCTTAGAAGACTCGTGCAACACACGCGCCAAAATTTCTTTGCCGGCGCCTGTGGGGCCTTCAATGAGGGCTGTCACGTTGGCTTGTGCAACGCGTTGAGCCAATGCCAACAAATGGCGGCTGGCGGGGTCCACATACACCACGCTTTTTTGGGGGCTTGCTTGTGCCACCACTTCGGAGGGAGGCGCCATGCGTGCCACCATAGAAGCCGCAGAAGAAGACAGGCGCAAAGCCTGAATGGCCTGATGCGCCATTTGCCAAGAAGTGGCAGACCAGTCGTCGGTGGCCAACACATGGGCAGCACCCTTGCGCATGGCTTGAACGGCCAGTTCCAAATGTTTGCGGTCGACACGGCAGACCACTGGCAAGGCGCAGCCTGCCTTGAGCATCAGGCTTTGGCAGCTTTGCAGCAAGTCGAAAGTGGTGTCGTGGCGAATGACCAAGGCCGCAGTTTGACCGTGGCTTAAAGCGGCTTGCAGCTCGTCCAGCGTTTGAATGCTGCGAACCGACATGCCAATCGAAGCGAGTTGGGCCTGTTCAGGCGCTTGCAGAGGCTGGACGGGGTCCAGCCATAGAACTTGTTGCGCGGTATGTATAGAGCTCATTGCTTTCTGGTGCCTCATGTGCATTTGAATGCATGAGTATTAGCAATGAGCGTGCCATCAAAAATTGAATACTTATAGCCTCTTAAATACTCTTTTTAGTCAATTAATCGACAGTTTCAAATCGTCTCAAGGTCAGAAATTAACCTTGCAACAGCTTCAAAACCGTCTGTTGTGACGTATTGGCTTGCGCCAACACTGCCGTAGCGGCCTGCTGCATGATCTGTGTGCGGGCCAACTCAGTTGAGGCCTTGGCATAGTCAGCATCTTCAATTTGGCTGCGTGACGACTCAGAGTTCATCACCACGTTGGTCAAATTGTCGATCACGTGGGTCAAACGGTTCATCACCGCACCCATGGTGGCGCGTGTGGCCGCTATGCGGTCCAAAGACTTGTTCACGTTCATGATCACGTCGTTGGCGGATTGAACGGTCAGCAAATTGGTTGGGGCTTTGTCGCTAGTAATGGGGCCCGTGATGTCACCGTTTTTGCCAAAGTCGGCCAAATCAATGGAGATGAGTTGGTTGGCAGCAGGGCCCACTTGGAAATTCAAGCGACCAATGTTTTTAGCCATGACGGCGCCTGGCACAAAGCCCAAAGAACTGAGGTTTGAATAAGTTGGGTCTATTGCTGCTACTTGTGTCGTAGCCGAGAAACCGGTGGTGCCAGATACCAAAGCTGTGGTTGGCCTGTAATCTGCCGAAGGTGTAGTGAAGGTTACAGAAGAACCAGCAGCCGGTGACATGTACACCGTGTTTGCACCTGCAGGGTAAGTGGCCGTAGCAATGGACGTTACGGCACCCGAAGTGGCAGCGGACAGTGTAATGGTGGTGCCTGAAATGCTGGAAATGGTGGTGGGCGAGGCAAAACCTGTACCCGTCAACGTCATGCCTGGCACCATGCCCACCATGTCAGCAGCAGCCATGGTCAATGAAGTTGAACCACTGGCCGCTGTGGCAGTTTTACCTGCAAAATCGGCTGATGTAAAGGCCACTTTGCTACCAGCCAGTGTGTTCAATGCAGTTGCAAAGTTGGTAGAAGTTGTTGCACCAGACGCAACAGTAGAAAACGTACCGTTTTTGCCATTGAAGTTAAAACTGACATCCTTGACGGTGGCATTGCCGGCAAACGTAAACTGATTGCTGGTGGTGGTGGTAATTTGTGTTGGGTAAGAGTTGGCACCTGGGTTGATGGTGAACTCTTTGTCGGAATTGAGTGTGACAGTGCCGTAGACAGTGGCGGCCTTAACGGCACCAACGCCTGTTGCTGAAGCCATGGCTGCACTGGCCACCCCAGTCACACCTTGCGGGTCTGACGTGGTGGCTGTGTTCATGCCCAGACCAAAATCAGAGCCCACAGCCACACTGGCATCGTACCAAACAGACAAGTTGCGGCCGTCAGTGGTGGTTAAAGTTAAACCGCCATTGCCTGGATCGCCTGCTATCACGCCGTGCTGAGCGGTTTGAGCGTTGATGGAATTCATGACATAGGCACGGCGCTGGCTTTCCGTTTGGCCTGATGTCATGCTCAAATTAACCTTCACACCATTGATGTAAAGGTCTGTTTGAATAGAACTTGTAGAAACTGTGGTTTTGGCACCATTGATGATGGCGCCATTGGGGGTGGCCGAAACACCTGTTTGGGCCAGTTTGTTGTTAATGGCGGCGGCAATTGCAATGGCACTGCCAGCGGCACTGCTAGAAGCAGCAACCAAATTGCTCTTCGTGTCATTTACTGCAGAGGAGGCAGGTATGGGGTACTCATTGGCACCAATGAGTACTTTTAAGTCGCCTTCGTTCAATACCTTGCCACCTACGGTGGCAGCCGAAACAGCCGCGCGCTCAGCAGTTGCTAACTTAGGCGTGCCAACTGGCAAGCCTGCTTTGCCGTTCAAAATGGGGAAGCCGTTCCACTCGTGGACTTCAGCGACTCGCACAATCTCTTGTTTGAGCTGCTGGAACTCTTGGTCCAAGTAGCTTCGTTGATCGGCGGAGTAAGTAGAGTTAGAGGACTGAACCGCCAACTCACTCATGCGCTGCAGCATGGTGGTGATCTCTTGCGTTGCACCCTCAGCCGTTTGAATCATGGAGATGGCGTCACCCGCATTGCGAATGGACTGGTTCAAACCTTGGATGTTTTGAGTCATCCTAGCGGCAATGGCCAGACCCGCTGCATCATCTTTGGATGAGTTAATGCGCTTGCCAGTTGAAAGCTGTTGCATAGCCACTTCACTTGCGCGATTTGAATTCTGTAGCGCTGACTGTGTGTACAAGGCTTTAACGTTGGTGTTAATGACGGTCATGAGAATCTCCTAATGGGGCTTGGGGCAAGGAACTGCTGGTGGCAACTCGTTGCCGCTTTAATTGCCGTTAGTTCAATTTTTCAATTGTTTGAATTGGATTAATTTTTAACAGTAGAAGCGGGCATGGCATCGTGAACTGCAGCCATGGCATTGCGCTCTTGAAGAAGGGTGGCATCGCTGGGCCACTTTTGCAGCGCAGTCTCAAGCACTTGGTGTGCTTCAGCCACGTCTAAGTTGCAAGCCAATGCACGTGCCAACATTTGGTAAGTCATAGGCTGAACGCGGTCGTTTTGAATAGAAACCAAGTCTTGCAAGATTTCGACAGCCAAAGGCCAGTCTTCACGGGTAATGGCCAAGAGGCCAGAAATTGCCAGGATGTCTTCGCTCAATGGATACAAGGCCAAGCCTGCTTCGGCCAAGGCCTGCGCCATGTCGGGCTGGTCTTGGGCCACAAGCCACTGAATGCCCAAGCGGAAATCGATGGGCGTGAAACGTGAAACTTCTTTGAGGTTCAAAGATTGCTCAGCGACCAAATGTTGCATGGCCTGTTGTAATTCAATGTGCATGTCTAGCTCCTGTAGTGAATGAACACCAGCAACTTGAATGAAATCAACGCTGCTGATGCGAATACAGGGTATTTAGCAAGAGGTGTGCCAGCTTTTCTTTGCCACTTTGTGTCGAAAGATTGACTGAAAGTGGCAGGAGGTTGCCGGAAAATGCGGCAAAGCGGCAAGTCGTAGCGCATTAAAATGGAAAAAGCCACCAGGTTTGACCCTGGTGGCTTTTGGAAGGGCTTGGGTTAAACCAAGCTGATTCCTAAATTTAGCTTACTTGAGCAAAGCCAACACTGATTGTGAAGACTGGTTAGCTTGAGCCAACATTGCTGTAGCAGCTTGTTGAACAATTTGTGACTTGGCCAAGTTGGTTGTCTCTTTGGCGTAGTCAGTGTCCAAAATACGGCTACGTGACGCTTGCAAGTTTGTAGAAGTATTTTCCAAGTTAGAAATAGCTGCTTCAAAACGGTTCTGGTAAGCACCCAAGTTAGCACGGCTGTTGGTCACAGTGTCAATAGCAGAGTCTAAAATAGACAAAGCTTTTTGTGAGTTGCCTTGCGAAGATAAATCAACAGAGCTGACTGTTTGGCCGGTAACTGTAGAAGCTGTCAAAGTCACAGTACCTGAAAGACCAACTTTAGCTGCACCACCTGTGCCCCCACCGTAAGTTAGAGTCGCATCTCCTGTAGCTGAAGTTAGTGCTAAAGTAGCATATTTAGTAGTTGATCCAGTGGCAGTTTCAAAACCAGCTACACCAGCAGCGACAGCTGCGCCCATTGTCCAAGTGATGTTGCGACCATCAGTGGCAGTCATGGTTACTTTATCAGTATTGGTTACAGTAGCAGTAACACCCGTTTGAGATGTCTTCGCATTCATTGCGGCGGCAAGCTGAGCTGCGCGTCCAGCTGCACTGGCAGCTATGCTCATTGGTCCTAAGTCAACGCCATTTAACAGAATGTCGCCGGCATTTACTGCAACTGCATGACCAGAAACGCTGCCGGACTCTTGAACGTTAGAATTTGCTTTAGCTGTGACGCCAGTTAAAGATGAGGAAGCATTGATAGCATTTGCTTTGGCAATTGCGCTTGCAGAAGAATTAGCTGAGGATACATTGTCACTAGAGCTAGCACTGATTGCAAATCCTTTAATTGCCAAGTCGCCATCTTTCAATGCATCTAGTGTTACCGCTGCAGTATTAACAGATGATGTACCAGTAGTCGCCCCAACAACACCCAAGGCTGATGCTTTGGCATTGCCGATAGAGATGGTGATACGGTCAGTTGTGTCGTTGCCAGAACCCACTTGGAACTGCTGATCTTTGAAAGTGCCGTCCAACAGCTTGCTACCGTTGAATGCAGCGTTAGCAGCCACACGGTCGATCTCAGTAATCATTTGCTGAGCTTCAAGATTCAATGAGTTACGGTCAGATTGGCTGTTGCCCGCGTTGGCCGATTGCACGGCCAATTCACGAATACGCTGCAAGTTGTTTTGAATGGCAGTTAAGCTGCCCTCAGCAGTTTGTGTCAAAGAAATGCCATCGTTAGAGTTGCGAATGGCAGCAGCCATACCGCGAATGTTGGCAGTCATACGGGTGCTAATGGCCAAGCCAGCAGCGTCGTCTTTGGCAGAGTTAATGCGAATACCAGTAGACAAACGTTCCATTGAAGTGGAGGCGTCATTGGAAGAACGGCGCAAAGATGATTGAGCAGACAAAGCGCTGATGTTGGTGTTGATAACGGATGCCATGGATTTTCTCCTTCAGGGGTTTAAAACGAAGTTACAAGAAATCCAATTTGAAATCTTGTTACTTGATGATTCGGAATTTGTGGAATGAACTTGAGTAAATTTATTGAATTAGTGAATTTTTTATTTTCACTTTAAGCTTTTGAGCTAAATAGCAGGCCCTTGATCTTGTCAATGTTGTGAGCAATGCTCACCACTGTTTCATTAGGTATTTGTCTAACCACTTCGCCGCTCTCTGCGCTTCTTACAGTGACCACGGGGCCGCCTACAGCCTCGTCTACCTGAAAGCCCAAACCGCGTTTGGTGGATGACATTTGTTGGTTGAGCATGGTCACTGCTTCTTGCAGGTTTTGCCTGATTTCTGAAGCATCAAACTTAATGGCCACCGGTTTGGGAGCCTGAACTTTGGGTGTTTCAGCTATTTTGATGGCATCGCCGCCAGGTGCTTGTGAACCATGGGTTGTAGGCGGTCTGACGGCTACGCCAGCGCCTCCAGGAGCCAAGTTGTTTATTTCGGAAACCATAGTTATCCGTCCCTTTCTTCATAAGCATGCTGAACACGCCGAATACCACCGGTCTCCTGTGCCGTGAAAGCATCAAGAGAAGTTCAGTGGTTGGTGTATCGGCAGTGCCAGAAATAACTTGAGGGTCGGATTTGAATATTTTTTAAATTAGTTTGAAGTGCTTCTATGGTCTATTGAGGATTGGCGGGTTCTTTTACTTGTTGGTGTAGGCCGCCATCATGCCGTCGAAGGTGCTCTTCAAGTTGGTTTGCAAGCTCTTCGTTTGGCCGACCATCGATTCCATGGCTGCAAATTGCTTGTTGTAGCGCGCCAACAAGTCGGTCATTCGGGTTTCTAAGGTGGTCAGCTCCTTTTTGTAGGAGGTGATTTTGGTTGTTAGGTTGGCGCTTTGGCTGGTTAGCGGGGCAGCTGTATCCAACAAAGCAGTTAGTTTTTTAACAGCTTCACCTGCGGCGCCCGCTGGCAATACGCTGAAGGTGCTTTGTTTTTCTCGGTTGGAGGTCAACAAAGTGACAACGTTGTCGTATTTGGTGGTGAGCGCGCTGTCCAGCTTGGTGGCATCAAGCTCTAATTCGCCAGTCTTGCTAATTGACAAGCCAATGTCGCGCAGCGCCGTCAAACCACCCGAGGGAGAGTTGGAGTCAGCGGTAATAAGGGAACGCATTTGGTTGCGAACAGAACCTACGATAGAGTTACCCACCAAAGTGGCACCATAGGTTTCGACGGTCGATTTGGGATCAGACACTACGCCTAGCATGCTGTTGGCATCGTTGTAGGCCGTTACCAAAGCTTCAATTTTGGCTTTGATGGTGGAGGTGTCTCTAGAAAAATCTAGATTAGCCGTGCCTGTGGTGGTGGACAACAGCTCCAGGGTGGTACCGGCTATGGCATCTGTAATTCGATTGGTATTGGAAGTCATGGCCATGCCATTAACCGATAACACGGCATCTTCGGCAGATTGCAGTTTGGTGCCAAAATTCAAGTTGCTAACAGCACCGCCACCCGTGGTTTGAGTCGTGATGCTGAAGGCGTTGTTTTCGCCGGTAGCGCCGGTCAACATAATTCTGTAGGGGGCTGCGGCGTTACCTGTGTTCACCAACTGAGCAGAAATTCCGTTGCCGGAGGCATTGATGGCAGCAACGATGCCTGCGGGTGTGGTGGCGTTGGCCGCAATGGCAATGTTGGTTGCAGGTTGGGTGGCTGAGGGTGTTGCGATGTCTGCTGTTGGGCCATTGGCCGTAGCAGTCAAAGTTATTACGCCGTTGGTTGCCACGCCCGAGGTATAGCCTGCGGCAAATGTGCCAGAAAATGTGCCGTAAACAGCCAAGTTGCCGTTGTTGGTTTGTGCATCGGTTTGGCCCGATGCCAAATTGGCAAACATGTCGCCCACATCTGTTTTGCTGAGGGCTTTGTTGGCTGTCAGCGTCATGCCGTTCAAAGTAACGGTGTCGCCCTTGTTCATTGCTTTAAACGTAACGGTACTGGTGGCGCGTGTGCCTGTAACCGCAGGTGGGCCTGCCACGTCTGCCGTACCTTGTGTAAAGACTTTGCTTGGTGTGGGATCCACACCTTTTTTCAGCTTCAAGCTGAAGGCTTCTCCGTTGTTCAATGTGGTTACAGGTGAAGCAAATCCTGCGGCATCGGACACGCTACGTTGAGATTTTGCCAAGTTACTGACGCTGACAGTGTGGTTGCCAGCAGTGGCTGTAGCCGATGTTGTGACACTGATGGCCGATGATTGACTAACTCTAGGAATAACCGTGTTGAAAGCGCTTTGATCTTTGATGTTTGAAAAAGCTGTTTTCAAATCACTTAAAACAAATTTAACTGCGGCATAGCCAGAAATACCGCTTTCAGATTTTTTAATCTTTGCTTCAATGGCGGCTTTTCTGGGTGCTTTTTCGGCATCGACCAAGCTGGTGGCCAATGCTTTAACGTCGACGCCTGAGCCTGCGCCCAGCGCACTGATTGCATCAGTAGCCATTGCTTGCTCCTAAGTAGACATCAAAATATTTCATCGGTTTGGCCACAATTGAGATGTATCGGACACAACGTCAATTACTTAATATAGTTAAACAAATTCAACTGACTCACTTTGGCAAAACTGCTCTGTGCAGCTTCCAAGCTCATCATTTGTTGGTTCATTTTGGTAATGGCGCTGGCGTAGTCCAAGTCCTCAATGGAAGACAAGGTGGTCTTCAAGTTCAAGGTGGTGTCTTCAATCACAGCTGTTTGCTGATCGATCACGTTCAAGTTGGTACCCACTTGCGCTTGCGCCAAGCTCACGCCTGTTTGCAAAGTGTCTATTTCGCCCACGCCTCGGCGAATGTCGTCGCCTTTCACGTTGTTGAGGCCGGCTATCAGGTCGTCCATCACTTTGAAAAATCCAACGCCTACCGTGGCGCCGTCTTTGTCTATGCGCGGCACAGGCACAAATGCATCGGTGCCTGTCCGGTTCACGGCAATGCTGCGTTGCTCGCCGACACGCACGTTCATGTGGGTTTGGTCACCCAAGTACACAGGGCTGCCGTTGGCGGTTTCAGAAAACGCGGGTTGCTTAACGCGACTGCCTGCAAACAGGTAGTTGCCATTGGTGTCTTTGGTGTTGGCCAAGCTGAGCATTTGGTCGCGCAGGGCCTGCATTTCTGTTGCCAGCGCTTTCCGATCGCCAGGGTTCAAGGTGTCGTTGGCGCCATGAACGGCCACTTCTTTGGCGCGGACCAACAAGTCACTGACGCTTTGCAAGGCACTTTCTTCGCCCTGCAAACGAGATTTAACGGTTTCCAAAGAGCTTTGGTAGCTTTCTTGGCGGCTCAAAATTGACTTCAAACGCTGAATGGTGGCCGCTTGGTTGGGGGCGTCACTGGCGTTGATCACTTGTTTGCCTTGGGCCAATTGCGCTTGAGATTTGGCCAATTGATTTTGCACGCTGCTCATCTGCGCAGAGCCGCGTTCAAACAACAAACGGGTAGAAATTTTCATCATGATTTAGCTCTCCGTGCGCTCATCGAACTTGCAAGACGCTGTCAAACAATTGACTGGCCACCTGCAAAATTTTGGCGGCAGCCTGATAGGCCTGCTGGTAGCGAACCAAGTCGGCAGCTTCTTGGTCTAGACTCACGCCAGACACCTGGTCGCGGGCCGACACGGCCTGGTCGTACACCACTTTGAGGGCCGACTGTGCAATGGTGGCTTGGCGTGCAATGTTGCCCAAGTCATTCACGTTGTCGATGTAGGCCGATGCAAATGTTTTGCCGCCACCCATCACAGGGTCTGACTCTAGGTCAACCAGTTGCAACATGTTCTCGTTGTTGCCCGTACCGTCCTTGTTGCCATCGATGGTAAAAACATCGCCAGCTTTGGGTGCATTGGACAAGGTCACTTGAACGCCCTGGTAGGTAAAGGCTGGCTCAAGTAAATTGGGGTCAAAATTGCGCGAGGCCACCACGGTGTCGGTGGTCACGTCCAAAATCGTGAAGTGCGTGGCCGAGTCAAAACGCACTTCCAGTGGCTGTGTGCGCATGGCTTGTTTGGCGCTCACGGGTGTACCCGTATAACTGGCCGATATTTTCGCTTCGCCTGCACCGGTTACAAAAACCAGCAAGTCTTCAGATGGGGTGCCCGAAATGTAGGTGCCGGTTTTAAAGCCCAGTTTGTACAAGTCAACTGGGGTTCCGGTGGCAAACCCAAGTTCAATGGTCGTGTCTGTGTCGGCTACCAGTGCCCGCTGAATTGTGATGTTGCCGCCATAGCTGCCCGACTTCAAACCCAATGCATTGGGCGTGGCAGTGCTGTCAATGGCAATGTCCTTGCCTTCATTGCCAGCGGTGTTGGTCAAAACCAGAGAGCCGCTGTCGGCAATGTAAGCGCGTACACCCGAGGTGGCGCTTTTTGTATTGATGGCATCGACCAACTCTTGCGGCGATTTAAGACCTGTAGGTGTTGCTTTGATGACCGTGAAGGCAGCGCTGTTGCCACTCTTCAAAGACAAGGGCAAATCCAACTTAAGTTGGCTAACCGGAATGCGAATTTCGTTGGTGGCCGAGGCCGTGATGCCAGAAATGCCAGCCGCCTGAATGCCTGTTGCAATGTCTGACGCTTGCAGTGTGTTGCCAGCGCTGGCCGTGAACGCGCCCAGTGTGGTGCCATTCAATTTGAACAAGCCAGCGGGTATGGAAGACAATCCAGTTTGTATGCGGTCGCTTGTTAGGGTAGCTGGCACTTGGAGGTTTTTCGCCAAGCTGTGCTTCAGCGGGTCTTTCTCTGCCGAGTCCATTTGCAGCACAGAGCCTACATTGGCCTTGGCACCATAAAACACATTCAGGTCTTTGTAGCCCTTGGTACCGCTTACGTTCAAGTAAGCGCTGCTGTAGCCTGCATTGGCAGCAAAACCGTTGGCTTCAGTCAAGACCAAGCTTTGCATGGTGGCATCGATGGCGGCACCGGCAATTTGACGGCCATCGCGCGTAAATATTTGCAATTGCTGGCCACTGTCGGCCTCACCCATGAAGATACCAATGTTGGACAAACCGTTGGTAATGGTGGTGACAGCTGCCAGGGGCTTGCTGGCCGTGGCTTTGACAGTCAAGGCCGCAGAGGCGTTGCTGTTGTTGGGAATTATGGTGGTGATGGGGGCTGGGCCATTCACTGGTGAGCCCACAAACTGAATGCTGGCATCGGCAAAGCCGGTGTTGTTGGGCGATTCAATGATGCGGAATTGAGCCGCAGCAGATATCTTTAGCGGATCGCCAATGGCCACTTTAACCGTTCCGGCAGAACCCACGCTCGATTTGTCGATGCTGAACAAGTCACCGCCTGTGTTGCCATAAGCATCAATGCCTGCGCCGTGAATGGCATTCACTTCAGTGACAAATTTATTGGCCAGTGTGTCGAGCGAAGAGCGGCTGCTGCCCAAAATTTGCTCCCGAAAACTCATCACGCCAGACAGCTTGCCGCCCGTTAAACCAGTCAGCGATGTAGCATCGCCGTAGGGGTTAAGGACCAAACTCACTTTCTCTGGCGATGCCGAATTGAAGTTGGTGCCCAGCATGAATGAGTTCACGCCATCTACCACCACATCGCGTGTCAGCGACGGGCCTAAGCTCACAGTCACGGCGCCATTCTCTGCAAAGCCCGTTCTAATTTGAGCGTAGCTTGACAAGTTTTTCAGCAACACATCCCGTTGGTCAAGCAAATCGGGGGGCTGCGCCGCGGCCGATTTTTGTTTGGTCAATTGAATGTTGACGGTTGCCAATTGTTTGAAGATGGTGTTCATTGAATTGACGTAACTCTTCACGGTTTCGTCAGTTTCGTTTTGCACCAAATCAAGTTGGTTCGACAACTCGCCAAAGCGAGCGGCCAAGTTTTCGGAGTCTCTTAAAAAGCTGCCGCGCATCACGGTGGATGCAGGGTCTGATGACAGGTCTCGCGCACCATTGAAAAACTGGTCGAGTGCACCACTCAAACCCATGGAGGTGCTGCCCATGATGTCAATTACGCGGTTGGCAAAGTTGACCATGGGCTCTTGGCTGGCCAGGTCGCTGTTGCTGTTGCGCATGTTGGTTTCAACAAAGGCGTCGTATTGGCGTTTAATGCCATCTACTGTCACACCCGTTCCCAAATAAACCGTGCCCACTTTGGCCACCGGGTTGGCAGCCAATGAAATATCTTGGCGTGAATAGCCGTCGGTTGAAACGTTTGCAATGTTGTTGGAAACCGTGCCCAGCGCACGTTGGTACGACTGGACCGCATTGGAGGCAACGCTAACTAAATCGGTCATGTGCCGCTCCCGCTAATGGGCTTGGGTGGCAGGTTCAGCGGAAACACTTGCGGCTTGGGCAATGCAAAGCCGTTTTGTTTCGGATTCAGTTTGTCCAAGGACATGCCCAATTGCGCAGGGTTCAGTGGCATGGGCTTGGCGGCAAAACCGGCAGGATCTTGCCGCTGCTTCAACATATCGGCCGTGGTGGCAATGTTGGCTTGCTGTTGTTCTAAGTTCTTGACCAGCATGTCGGCCAGGCCCATGCTGTTCTTTTTGGCCAACTGAACTGACACCTCTTTGTCAAACATGCCTTGGAAGGTGTCCATGGTGTTGGACTCAGACAATTCGCTCTTCTCGATGGAATCGCGCATGGATTTCATCATCATCTGCAGGAACAAAGCCTCAAATTGCTGGGCAGTTTCCCGGATGGCACCCTTAGCGTCTTGACGCGCCTGTCCCTTGAGCTGACCTAGACCGTCAAAGTCGAGGTAAGAGCTGGTGGTGGAATTGCTGACGGCGTCCATGGTGTATTGATCTTGGTTAAAACTTTGCTTTGAATATCAACAGCAAATGTTGTGCCAGTTAGATCACAATGAGTTCGGCGCGCAAGCTGCCAGAACTTTTGAGGGCTTCCAAGATGGCAATCAAGGAGGAAGGCGACGCGCCCACTTGGTTGACCGCATCCACAATTTGGCGCAAGTCAACACCGGGCTGGAACAAGAACATGGGCTTGTTCGGTTCGCTCACCTTGACCTCCGCGTTTTGTACTGCTGCAGTTTGGCCTTGGCTAAAAGCATTGGGCTGAGAAATTTCGTTGGTGGCCGCTATTGAGACGGAAATCGTGCCATGCGTCACTGCCGCTGCGGTTACCCGCACATTGCGGCTAATGACCACGGTGCCAGTTTTTGCATTCACTACCACGCGGGCGGAGGGCTCACCGGGCATGACATCCATGTTTTCAATCATGCTCATGAAGGCCACGCGCTGCGTCAAATCTTGAGGGGCTTGCAAAGTAATGGAAACACCATCCAGTGCACGCGCTACATCGGCGCCAAAGCGACTGTTGATTGCACTCACAATGGCATTGGTCGTGGTGAAGTCGCTTTCGCGAACATTCAAAACAATGCGGTCGGCTTTGTCAAAAGGGTTGTCAACAATGCGTTCAACAGTAGCGCCACTGGGAATGCGCGCGGCAGTAGGTACGCCAATGTTCACTTTAGAGCCAGCAGCTGCGGCATCGATGCCGGTAGCCGTCAGTGCGCCTTGTGCCAATGCATAAATTTCACCATCAACACCACGCAAGCTGCTGAGCAACAAAGTGCCGCCGCGCAAGTTGCTGGCCTTGCCAATGGCAGAAACATTGATGTCAATTTTTTGTCCGGGTTTGGCAAAGCCTGGGAGTTCAGCAGTCACCATGACAGCGGCAACGTTTTTGATGTCGAGCTTGCCAGAGCCGGAAGCTGTTTCAAAGTCAGACAACGGACCTTCCATGCTGACACCCAAACGGTTCAGCAAGGTCTTCATACTTTGTGCTGTGAACGACACATCAGCACCGTCACCAGTGCCCTGCAAACCTACGACCAAACCATAACCAATCAGTTGGTTGGATCGCATGGCCGCTACAGTGGTCAAATCTTTGATGCGATCGGCCATGGCGCTGGTACTGCTCAACAAAATGACCGTGAACATGACCAACCATGGCGTTTTGCAAAAATGAGTGAGTTTGTTCATGACAATTTGATGGAGTGAGCTTGTAGGGAAAGTGGCTTAGAAGGGCCAGAGTTTGAGCAAGGCACTTGTGCCCCAGCCAGCGCGTGTGGCGTTGGCCAAATCGCCAGTGCCGCGATAAGCAATTTGGGCATTGGCCAAGCGGCGAGATTGCACCGTGTTGTTGGGGGCTACATCGTCAGGGCGAATGATGCCGGCCACTTGAATCACTTCAGTGCCTTCTGTCAGTGCAAGTTGTTTTTCACCGCGCAAAACCAAGTTGCCGTTTGGCATGACTTCCACGACGGATACAGCGACCGAGCCATTCAGGCTGGCTTGTTGATCGGCTGCGCCTGTGCCCTTGTTGGACACAGAACCACCGGCCATGTTGATGCCTTTCATGAGGCCGCCAACACCAGCGCCAAAGGTTTGAAAACCTGTGGGCAGTAAGTTGTTGGAAGAGTCGCGGGTGATGGTTCCGTTTTGTGTGCGAGCGGCTTGTGTCGATTCGTTCAGCAAAACCGTGATGACGTCGCCTACTTGAAAGTTGCGACCTTTGCCAAACCAGCTGTCGCTTTGACGGCCAACATAAATGGCGCCAGTGGCCAAAGTTTCGCGAGAGTTTTGAACGGGGTAAACAGGTTCAAACTGCGGCGAATGCGTCATGGCCTGTTGTGGCATGACCGAGGTGCAGCCCGACAAAAGGCTTGTCAGCAAAGCAGCACCCAACAACAAACAATTAGAAATTGATTTCATGAGCTTGTACTTAAAGGTTGTTGTTAATGAATTTCAACATGCCATCGACAGCAGAGATGGCTTTGGAGTTGATCTCATAGGCACGTTGTGTTTCGATCATGTTGACCATTTCCTCTACAACGTTGACGTTAGAAGCTTCTAAGGTGCCTTGCATCAAGGTGCCTGCACCTGTCACACCAGGTTGCAATACCTGAGGTGTCCCTGACGCAGGTGACTCTTTCATCAAGTTTTGACCCTTGGACTGCAAACCACTTGGGTTGACAAAGCGCGCCAATTGAATTTGACCAATGACCTGCGAACCACCAGCAGCCAACTCAACAGATACTGTGCCATCGCGACCGAACGTAACGCTAGAGGCGGTGTTGGGAACGGTGATGGCGGGTTGTAACAAGGCGCCGTTGGCCGTCACAATTTGTCCCGAGTTGGAAAGCTTGAAATTGCCATCACGCGTGTAGGCAATGGAGCCGTCGGGTTGTGCAATTTGGAAAAAGCCTTCACCTGCAATGGCCAGATCCAAAGGATTTTGGGAGTTGACCATGTTGCCTTGGGCGTGTTGTTTTTCAGTGGCAACGATGCGCACACCGGTACCCAACATCAAGCCTGTCGGTGCCTGGGTGTTGGCACCTGTTTGACCACCAGCTTGACGAATGTTTTGATACAACAAGTCTTCAAACACAGCACGATCACGCTTGTAACCAGTTGTGTTGACGTTGGCCAAGTTATTGGAAATCACATTCATGCGCGTTTGCTGCGCATCCAAGCCAGTTTTGGCAACCCACATGCTAGCGTCCATGGCAAGCTCCTTTTTATGTTTGTTGAATCGTTAAAAAATACAAGGCATTAAGATGAGGCGCGCATCATGGTTCCGCCAGATTCATCAACGTCTTTGCTCTGTTTGATCACATTCACCTGCATTTCAAATGTTCGGCTTTGGTCCATCAACTTCACCATCACTTCCATGGCATTGACGTTGGAGCCTTCAAGGGTTTGCGGTGTCAACGTGGTCAATTTGCCTGTGATGGGAATGTCTTCATTGGGCTTGCCCACAATGCGGTAAAAGCTGTCTTCGCGACGCTCCATGTTCACTTGGCTTGAGTCGCGCAACAAAATTCGGTCAATCAACACAGGTGCAGCCACCTCGGCTTGTCCCGGATTGGTGGCATAAATGGAGCCGTCTTTTGCAATGTCGATTAAAAAGCCTGGTGGAATGGTGATGGGCCCACCATTTTGGCCGCGAACAATGGCACCGTTGCCTGTTTCTAAAACCCCAGTGCCGTTGAGCTTCAAATCGCCACGCCGTGTGAAAGCCAATTCACCGTTGGGCGCCGTAATGCCCATCACGGCTTGATCGTCCATGGCCACATCCAAGTTGCGGCCCGTTTTCATGATCACACCAGGCTTCATGTTGATGTTGTCGCTGGAGTAGGCTTGAGGTTGCAAACGCGATTCAAAACCTGCGCCTTGTACCTTCAAGGTCAACATGGCGGACTCGAAGCTTCGCTTAAATCCGGGCGTGGCAACGTTGGCCAATTCGTTGGTTGTCATCTGGCGGGCTGTCCGCATTTCATTGATGGCAGCCGCGGCGTTAAAGGCTAAACGATCCATGTTGAGGTCCTGGTGTTAGGTCAGTTGAGCGCTGCTTATGAACGCAAGTTAATGATGGCCGAGGTCATCGTGCTAGAGGTCTCAATGGCTTTTGCATTGGCCTGGAAGTTACGTTGTGCGGTAATCAAGTCCACCAATTCTTGCGTCAAGTCCACGTTGGCGCGTTCTGTCGCACCAGCGCGCAAGGTTCCAAAACCAGCGGAGCCTGGCGTGCCCAAAATAGGTTTGCCAGAAGCAGCAGAAGCCAAGAAGCTGGAGTCACCAATCTGACGCAAACCCACTGGGCTTGAGAAGTTGACCAACAAAATTTTGGCCAAAGATTTTTGTGAACCGTTTGAGAAGGAAGCACTCACCAAGCCGTCGTTGCCGATGGTCACGCCCACCAAGTCACCTTCTGGCGCACCATCTTGAGATTGCGACAAAACAGCAAACGCTGATGAATACTGAGTGGAGGCTGAGTAGTCGATGTTGATGGTCAAAGCACCTTTACCACCCGCCAGATAGACGGTTTCCAATTGCGTACCTTCAACAGGTGACACCAAGTTACCACCGGTGTCAAAAGTCAGCTCGCCTTTGTCAAGGTAAACGGGAGACCAAGCTGGTAAACCGACATAGCCGTCGCTGTTGGTGGTCTCATTGCCTTCGCCGTCAATGTATTTGGGTTGCGGTGTGCCGTTGTTGTAGTCCACGTGTTGAGTGGGTTGAATCCAAGTAGATGTAGAGCCACGACCCGCTTCAACAGCTGACAAACCCCAAATTGGTTCACCAGAAATTTTGATGAAAGAATCTGCGCCCGTGGTGCCGCTTGTAAACTTAAAGCATTTCTTTTCTTGATCAAATTCAACCTTCACACCATTGATTTCTTTGGGTGTGAGGCCATCGGTACGAACCTCAGCCATGGCATTGATTTTGGTTTGCAACGCGGCGCTGAACTCGGCCAATGAGTATTCGCCCACGTCTACATAAACAGTCGACTTGATACCGTCAACAGTCACAATGAATTTGTTGTTGGTGTTGTCAACGTTGAAGTTGGTACTGATGTTGACGGTAGGTGTTGTGCCGAATGCAGTTGCTGCAGTAGAAACAATACCGCGTGTTGCTTTGGTTTCTTTTGCAACTTCTCCAGGCTTGAGTCCCAATCCAATTGCAGCACTTGTTTTGACGGATGACACCAAAATACTGGAGGTGTCGCCAGTGGTTCCAGACTGAACTACAAACTTTTTGTTCACCGCATCGAAAACAACTTTCATGCCGTAGCGCTCTGCACCTCTGGTGATAACGCCTTGCGCATCGGTAGAAGTGCGAGCCACGCCAAAGCCTTTGATCAATTGATTGGTGGCTTCTTCGGCAATCATGTCGCCAGTAATCTTGGTGGTTGAAGGTAGCGTTGCAAGTTTGGACAAGTCAAGCTTGACGGGCACACCACTGTTGTCGACGTCTACAGAAAATGCGTCGGCCACCAACAAGGTGGTCAATTCACTTTTGGTTTTTCCAACAATCCAGTCGTAGCTCGTTTCGTCAACTGCATTGCCAATCACTTCAGCCGCAACTGATGTTTTCTTGGCTGTCAATTCGTCCAGTGAGAACAAGAGCGTTTTGGCCGTGGTCAACTCGTCTTTAACTTGGCTGTAAGGGGCCGTTTGACCATACTGGTTTACGTAAATTTTCTCGTTGTTAGGGTCTGTTGCTTGAACCAAAGACGCATTCACTTGATCTTCACCAATGAACACGTGTGTTTGCCATTTGTTGAAGGGCACGTTCTGATTCGCGTTGGCAGTTTTAACGTAATAGATGGTGGCCAAGTAGCCATTGCCACCGTTGTCGTAGACCGTGAAGGCGGTTGATTTGTTGTAGGTGGCAGGGTTGCTGCGGTTGAATGTTTCTGAGATGACGCCCGCATCCGCTGGAAAGTTCAATCCCAAAGACACCAAAGAAGTTTGTTTGGCATCACCTGAAGTCTTTTGGGGAATGGTCAACACGACACGTTCGTTGACGTTCGCAGAACCCGTCGAGTCAACTGTCGCTGCCATCAAACGCTGGCCTGAGGAGTTCACCACGTTAAATTGTTCGTTCAACAGGAATGAGCCGTTGCGTGTAAAGAGTTCTTGCAAACCGTCAGCCGAGCGCATGGGAAAGAAACCGTCACCGGTCACCGCCAAGTCAAGTGCGTTGGACGAGAAAGAAATGTTACCTTGAGAGAACTCTTGAGACACTTGCTTCAGAGACACGCCCTGACCCACTGTAGAAGAAGCTTTTTGCAAAGGTGATGTCGCAAAAATGTCACCGAAGTCGGCGCGTGAACGCTTGAAACCTGTGGTGCCCACGTTGGAGATGTTGTTGCTGGTCACGCCCAACATGGCGGTGGCAGCATTCAATCCGGTCAGCGAGGTATAGAAAGACATGGTGGATAACTCCTAGGGTTGAGTTGGGTCTTGTTTGAAATGAATTAAGTGCCAACACGTTGCACATCAGTGAGCTTCACTGACTTGCCGCCTGCCACTTCCAACAAAATAGTTTTGTCGGCCTGTTGATTCACGCCCGTCACGGTAGACAGCACATTGACTACGGGGTTGGTGGTTTTGCCTTGGCTGATGACAGTGGCTTTGAACGTGTAATTTCCATCGGGTACTTTGCTGCCAGAATCGCTGGTGCCGTTCCAAGCAAAAGGCATGTCGCCGATGCTTTGTGAACCCAACACTTGGCTTGTGACCACTTGGCCTTTGTCATTGAAGACTTCAAGCTTCACGCCTTCTGCGCCAGTGGGCAAATTCACAAAGCCTTGAGCAGGTTTGCCACCTTGTGTGATCACGGCTGAAGCGCCAGGAACGGCTACTGTTTTGCCAATCATGCTGGTGCTGCTCATCATGCGTTCGCCAGCCATGCTGTCTACATACCCTTTGAGGGTGTCGGCCATGCCCGTGGTGGCTTCGAGCTGAGAGAACTGCGCGAGTTGTGCCACGAAGGCTTCGTTTTTCACAGGGTCCAAGGGGTCTTGGCATTTGAGCTGCGTTGTGAACAAAGTCAGAAAGTCTTTTTGACCCATTCCGCTGGATGTGCCCGATTTGGCAGTCAAAGCCTCATTGGCCGCTTGCGAAGTGGTTTTAATGCCAGCGGGTGCATTGATGGTCTTGCTTGAATTGACAGCGTTGGCCGCTGCATTCAATCCGGTGTTGTTGGCTGATAAGAACATGGTGATGGTTACCTGGTCGTTGAGGTGTGCTTGTTAAACATCACGTTTTGATGATGTCAATGGTGCGCATCAGCATCTGACGCGTGGTATTCACCACTTCTACGTTGTTTTGATAAGAACGAGCGGCAGCCATCATTTCGACCATCTCGGTCATCTCGTTGACGTTGGCCAAATACACATAGCCTTCTTTGTCTGCCATGGGATTGGTGGGGTCTTGCATTTTTCGAATAGGTGCTGTGTCGTCCATGATCTTTTCGATGCGCACACCACCGGCATAGCCTTGCTCATGCGCCTTTTGCTGGCCTTCCATGATGGTTTTAAACAAGGGACGTTTGCCCCGAAAAGCTTCTGCTTCGTTGCCCGTGACGGTGCCCGCGTTGGCCAAGTTAGATGCGGTGGTATTCATGCGAGTGGTTTGGGCATTGAGCGCAGACCCCGCGATGTTAAAAATGCGATCAAGTGACATGTAGATTAATCTCCACGCAAGGCACGACGAATACCGCTGACGCGGTTTTCAAGGATGTTCAAAGTGGCTTGGTAGTCAGCGGCAATCTGACCAAACTTAGCTTGTTCAACGTTCAATTCAACGGTGTTACCGTCAAACGACGCGTTGAAGGGAATGCGGTACTTTTCGCCACCAGGGTTTTCTTCCATCGGCAAAGGAATGTGCAAATTGTTTGTGGTGTTCAACGAGTCTTCACGGGTTTGTTTCAGGACCGATCTGAAGTCGATGTCTTTGGCTTTGTAGTGAGGAGTGTCGGCATTGGCAATGTTGCGCGCCAGTACTTCCATGCGCTTGCTGCGCATTCCCAAAGCCTGAGCGTGAACTCCCAGTGCGTTGTCAATCATGTTCATGATGTGCTTTCCTTTGCGTCACTCTTATTGCCAGTAAACCGACAGCCCAAAGAATTAAAGTTCTTTGCAAAGAGTTCGATTGCAAGAGCCGTGCCATGTTTTTAGGCTGTTTTTCGACAGGTTCTGAGCATGCTGTTTGGCGTTAGAACTAGGAAATACGCGGGTTTGCAGGCAGTTTTGTTGGAAAGCAGGGTACGAAAAAAAGCGGCAAGTTCTTGCCGCTTGAGACTGAGTCAACTGGGTCTGTGCTTATCGCAACCAAACTTTGGGGCCTTCGATGGCGTCGTAATCGGCTGCTTTTTGGACTTGCAGTCGAATACGCGCAGCCGAGGAGGCATTGGGATCTGTGTTGGGATTCAGTGCGTTGTTAATGGCATTGCTGACGGCGTTGCCTGAATTTTGCGATTTGATGTTTTTCAAACCCAGTCGGTCGGCCGCATTTTGGACCAAACCTTGGGTGATCGATGTGCGTGTCATGGGCGCTTGTGGGTCACGGCCTTCGTACAAGTACTTAGCCTGTTTGCCTGGAATACCCAGCGGCTCTTCGGGTCGCTTCTCGACTCGAGCCGTTGGCTGCAACACGGCCAAATAAAGTTCATCCAATGGCACCGCACCTGCTTTTTTCAAGCCGACCTTGTCAAAGTAGGTGTCGACCAAGTGCAATTGTTGGTAAACACTCAAGCCCAAAATAGATTTAGGTGATTTTCCAAATCCTACTTCGGCGGCACCTCGGTCGGGGCCATCACAAAATTGAATGATCCCGTGGCAACGCGTATTGGTGGCCTGCGGGTTCATGCCATCGCTTTCCATCAGGGTTAAGCGGGCAAAGTCATCGGGTGAGAAATTGTGTTTGTTCGCGACCTGTATCACCTTGTTGTAAACGTCCTGTTGCTCTACTTGCGGGATGAAGCCTCGCGCAACGGCTCTGTCTAAGGTTTGACTCAACACCGGATGCGTCACAGCGTTGATGTAATTGGACTTGGGTAATTCGGCTCGGGCTGCCGTCACGATAACAGTTGGAATAGGGTCGCTCTGTTTGCCCACTGCGTTGAAATTGGGGGAGGGGGTGCTTTGAGCGTGATTGACCGCTTGAGTTTGGCCGGCTTGCCAACGGCTCAACATGTTTTGCATTTGAACTTTTTGACCCGGAAAAATGGCGTTGGCATTTTGAATGCCACTGTCAGCGGCCAAGGCTTGTGTCCACCTAAACTCTTCTGAAGGCGACAGTTTGATGCCGTGAATTTGGGCTTGTTCTCGAACAATGCCTGTGAGGGTGTCGCCAGCTTGAATGGTTCTTGTCTGCGGGCTTTGCTGAACTTGCGACATGGCCTGGCCAAAGCCGGGGCGTGACAGTGCCACCACGTTGTTGGGCGCATTGCCTGAATTGACTACAGGCGCATTCGGTAATTTAGACTCAATTCTCATAATAATGGCATCTTTATTGCATGAGCTCTGTTATGTTCAAAACAAGTGTCAAATCCTCTACACCTGCCCAAGTCTTGTTGCAAATCTTGTGCCTGACGGTTTTTTGGCTATTGACCTTCATTCACCCAATGAATGCAGATGCTCAAACGCTGACGCCGGCAGAGTCTATGCGCTCACAAGTAGTTCAATGGTTATCACAAACCCACGGAGTGAATTCTAAAGAAATCACTATTGCACCATTGGATGAACGGTTGAAAATTCAAGCTTGTCAAAAACCCTTGGTGGTGGACCACCCCTTTGCCTCCAAAGAGACTGTGAGGGTCAGGTGTCCAGAGCCAGTTTGGCAGCTTTATTTGCAAGTCAGTTTGCCCTTGAACAATTTGACAGCTGCCAACCCTAACCCTGGGGCTGTGGGCGCCAACCTTGGGCAAACAGCCAAAACCATGGTGATTGCTCGGCGTTTGCTGCAACGAGGAACAATCTTGCAAGCCGACATGCTGGAAGAAGTTCAAGCTTCCACTGGAAATGCCGATACACAAATACTGAGTAAGCTGAAAGATGCCCAGCAAGCCGAATTGACCCGCGACATCGCGGCCGGCCAACCGCTGCGGATTTCTGACATTCGTCGAGCTGTGATGGTCAAGCAAGGCCAAATGGTGATGATGTCGGTGGGCAATGGCGCAGATTTTCAGATCACAGTGCGAATGGAAGCCATGCAAGATGGTCGTATGGGCGACCAAGTGAAATTGAAAAACCCAGAGTCTGGCAGGCAGGTTTCGGGTGTGGTGACAGGCCCGAATACGGCCAAAGGGCTTTGAAATGTCACATAAAGCTACTTTTTTTCAATTAATTCCTCTAAATTTCAAAAAAGTGATTCAAGTTCTAGAATGTACTGTCGATATAAAGCACGTCCAACTCTCTATATGTGGGTTGAAGTGTGAAGAGATCAGAAAGTGAGCTAGCTATGACCGATGCAATTTCAAATTACGGACGACGTGCACAGTCGGACGCTTCGCTGCGCAGTGCGCTGGACAAGACCGACCGTAAGTCAGGTGCCTTGGCCAAAGCGTTGAACGATGCGCCTGCCTCTGCACCTTCCACAAAACCAGCAGCAGGTGATCAAGTGCAATTGTCCAATGTGGCCGCACGGGTCTTGGCCGAACCCGACTTTGACCGCGCCAAAGTTGACTCCATCAAAGAAGCCATTCAAAACGGTCAATACCCTCTGAACCCCCGCAAGATTGCCGAGAGCTTTCATGCAATTGAACAGATGATCCGTGAGTGAGCGCCTTCTAACATTGAGTGATCAGCTGGTCCAGCTGTTGGCTTTGGAGTTTGAAGCTCTTAAAAGCCAAGACCTGGACCGGTTTGAGACCCTGCAGCCTGGCAAAAATGAGTTGCTCTTAGAGTTGAGCCAAAAATGCCCCCCTGCACAAGACTTGCAAGATCTGCCCGAATGGGAGCCCTTGCGCGACAAGCTGGTTGAATGCCGTGACCTTCACAGGCGCAATGCCATTTTGATTGAAAGAAAACTGGACACCATCCGAGGCACCTTGAACAGCCTCCGAGTGGGCGACTCTGGCAGCTCCGTCGAAGTTTATGACCGCTTGGGACAAGTGGCTCGCTTTGGTCGTGGCCGAGGTTACCAAGAAGTTTGACTCATGCTTCAGGCGCTGGCTCAACGAGAGGCTCTGCTTTTTCATCGCCGGGGCGCATGCCTCTTAGCCAATAAACCCATGACAAGACAACGGCAACCGCGGTGTAGAGCTCTTGCGGAATTTCTTCGTCAACATCCAAGCGGCTAAGCAGCGCCAGCAACTGAGGATCTTCTGAAATGAAAATGCCTTCTTTGCGCGCCTCCTCCAGCATGCGCTGTGCAAGCTCACCGTCTCCTTTGGCGGTGACCACAGGTGTTGGGTTGTTGCCGTAAGCCAAAGCCACAGCTTGACGCATGTATCGGCTCATGCGGAAACGTCCACGACAAGGCCTCGGCCCGAGGGGGTCCAATTGCTAGGCTCTGTGGGCCTGACGCCTTGGACTACATTGAACGAACGCATGTTGAGGCCTGCTGCGCTAAGTTCATCGCCCAACAGATAGGCGCGTGATCTGGCCTGAGCCACTACGCTTTCTTTTTCAGCCCACATGGTGAGCTCAATTTGCTGTGAATTCATCAATTGAGTTTTGAGCCAGATAGGACCCAGCTCGTCACTTTTGGAATGAATGTTGACGGTCAAAATGGGTTGCTCGCCATCTTGCCTCGGCCCCCTTCTAATGGACATTTCGATCGGGTTGGCATCCACAAAAGGCAAGGTCATGCTGAACAAAATTTCTTGTTGTGCTTGTGCTTGCACGGCCTGAACTTGACGGGCCTCGATGTCGTCAACCGCTTTGGTCAGTTTTTCAACAAGTCCCGACTCGCCTAGCGCTTCGTTGTCACTCACATCCAATTCAGCAATCAGTTTGCGCAGCAATTGTTTGGGGTCGAGCGCTGGTGCCTGCTTGCCTCTGGCCAGCCAAACTTCTGCACCCATCGCACCCATCATGGCTTGCTTCAAAGCCGCTGGCGTCAGTTGGTTCATTGACAATTGCAAAGAGCGCCATTGCGCTAGAAGGTCAGGTCGCTGAACGGTGTTGAGCAATGCATCCAAGGTGCCAGGTTGAAACAACTGCGGTAATTCAGAGCCAGCACTGGGCCGATAAAGCAAGCTGGCGATGCGTGAAATCAGAGGCTGTGCTTGGATGGGAACCAGCGTGCCACCTTGCGCTTTGAGCCATATAGATTCGCCCACCTGAGACATTTGCAAACCAGGGGATGGCAGGGTTTTACCTTGCAATACCAACATGGGTTGGTCGTGATGCAGTTTGACGGAGGCTTGCACAACCTCGCCATCTTTGAGACCTAAATCGGCTGCGCTGTTGGGCTGGAAAGACAGCAGTTTGCCTTCCAGATAAATAGGAGGGGGGCGGCCTTGTGGCGCAAGCGCCTCGGCCCCAGAGATCAAGGGTATCTAACCCACTGCTTGCGAGCTGGGTAGTCTCGGGCACCTGGGTTGTTGTCTTGGGCTTTTGGCGCGACCGCTTCTAAGGGCGACAAGGTGACGCGAACGATTTCGGCATGGTCCGGGACCACAATGACTGTGCCCGATTTGACGCGTTGCTGAGGGTTGCCAGTGATTACCTTGGGGTTTGCTTCGACCAAAGCTTTGCGAAGGATGGCCGTGTTCAACGGGCTGTTGGCGTATATTTTTTGAACCAATCGGTCAATGGCAATGCTTTCAGTAGTTTTGTAAGAGGTCTTTGTGACTTCCGTTGTAGCTGCTGTTGCCGGTTCATCCGATGCAAATGAATAGCCAGACATGGCCACAACAACAGTGACTGCAAAGTATTTGAAAGAGAAAGACTTCATGGCAAGCTCGTTTGAATCAGTAGGGCGACAGGACAACCGCTGGGCTGTACGTGGATTTGTTGGATCTCTTGGAAAGGGTCGTTGTAGATGCTTGAACCTGCGGCTCTTTGATCAAAGTCTCGGTGGGCCAAGCGCGCCAGTTAGCTTGCACAGCTTGAACGGGACCTGCCAACACCACCAATTGTGATTTGAAGGGCGTCACTGACTGAACTTGTGCCAACAAAGTTTGAGGCGCACCCTCTTTGCCCATCAACTCGGCGGGAAAACGTGCAGGATTGGCAACCAACCACTCATCGCCTTTTTTGACCCCAGCCAATGCACCCGCATTGATCTCGATTTGCCTTGATGCAACGGCAGTCACAGCGGGATTGACTGCTTGGCAACTCAGCCATTCTTCAGCTTGGTTGCGCATGACCTCGACTTCATTTTGCAATAACAACAAGCTGTTGGGGCTTAACCTTGGCGATGACCAAGCCGGCGTCTCCAGTTCAATGACAAAGCTGGTCTGGTCTTTGTAAGCCTCAAGTTGGCCCTCTGCACCATTGACTTGCAAGCGCAATTGAACTTGCAGCGCCGAGGTTTTTTCGGCTCGTGTGAGGACAACACCAGAAGATTCTACTTTTTCGGTACTGACCATGAGTTTGGCCGTCCAAGGCAAACTGTCGGACCGGTTGCCAATGAGGGCACGTTCGTAGGATGTCATGTTGTTGGACATAGAAGGTGCTGGCAATGAGTTGACCATGCGCCAACCACCCGTTGTCTTGGCATTCCCCACCCAATTCGACTGAACCATTGGCAAAAATGCAGAGAGGAAAGTTGTGTTTGTAGACTCTTCAGTTTGCAAATCCAAACTCATCGTGTGCATGAGTTTGCCACTCACTTTGACTTTGCAGATGGGCTCGTCTTCCTGACCAAGGACACCAGGAGGCGCCCACTTCTTTGCAAACTTTGAAAATTTGTCAATGGCTTGACCAAACTTGTCCAAAGGGCCATTGGCGAATTTCGACATCGATGCCTCGGCTGTTGCAACTGGAAATTGCAGCTTTGCTTTGGGTTGGCCTAACTCGTCGCGGTCGTAACCAGTGACCCGAACGCCCTTCACGTCTAAGGCATTTTTAAAACTGCTGTTTTCGCGAAGGCTACCTTGCTTGTCAAACCACGCTGTGGTCTGTACTCGCGTTGGAGTTTGCAAAGATGCTTCAACCAGGCTTTGGCGAATGGCATCTAGGCGTTCCTGGGCAGTGAGTTCTGCTTGAGCGTTTGTAGCAACGGCACAAACCAAAATGGCCAAGCAAGTGACAAAGGATTGTGTCGTGCGGTTTGCCATGATCAACGACCTCTGGCGGCCATTTGGCCCATGTACAAAATGCGCAGGTCTTGCACTACATCTCGGTCCAAAGACAAGGTGGTTTCGTAGGTGTCCTCACCAACAGGTGTAATGCTGACCAAGCGTGCGCCGTAAATAACGCCTTCTACTTTGGCGCGGAAGGTGTCATTGGTAACGACCATGTCGGCAACCGTAGAGCTTGCATCCAGTTGCTGACCGTAAACTTGTTCTGTGAGGTTGCGGTAAGCGTCCAGCTTGGAAGCACGGATGGCCATGAGTCGTTGTTGCGCAGGGTTCTTGTGGTTTTGCACGGCTACAACCGCATAGCCAGTGGCCGTGATGGTTTCGCGTTTTTCAATAATGGGCTGCGCCAAAGGAGACGCATCCTTCGACGCATTGGGCATGGCCAAATTGATAGATTTGCAACCCGTCAGGGCCACCATGCTTAAAACCAAAACAGATGCAGCAGTGCGTTTCATTTGCAATTCCTTGTAAGAGGGGACTCAAAGTCCTACAAGCTCTGATTCGGCATTAACTTGAGAAGCTTGAGGCCTTAGACGACTCTAATCGACCAGATTCCACAGAATTAATCTCGCGCTTCAGAATAGGGTGTTGCAAAATAGTAGCTTAAATTGTCGGTTTTCCGACATTTCAGTGAATATTGATGATATTTGCAATACATTCATGTTTTAAAAACGTTCCCATACACACTTGTTTGGCCCTATGGCGCAAAAATCTCCTTCAAAAGCTTTCATTGGTGCAAGTGCCAGCGCTGAAGCAATTCGTCATTTAATTGAACGGGTAGCCTCCTCGACGGCCACCGTGCTCATTACGGGGGAAAGTGGCACGGGCAAAGAGTTGGTTGCACGTGCTTTGCACGACCAATCAGATCGCAGTGGTGGCAACTTTGTCCCCATCAATTGCGCTGCCATTCCCAAAGACCTTTTGGAAAGCGAATTGTTTGGCCACCGAAAGGGTGCATTCACAGGCGCCATGGCCGATCGAATTGGGCGCTTTGAACTGGCCCATGGCGGAACCATTTTCTTGGATGAAATTGGCGATTTGTCGCTCGACATGCAAGTCAAACTGCTGCGCGTTTTGCAGGAGCGAACCGTTGATCCTGTGGGGGCACTGAAATCTGTGGCGGTTGATGTGCGTGTGGTGGCTGCGACGCACAGAGATTTAGAGGCTGAAATTGAAGCGGGAAGGTTTCGCGAAGACTTGTATTACCGATTGAATGTGTTGCCGCTGAACACGCCCGCTTTGCGCCAAAGGGCGCAAGATGTGCCAGCTTTGTTAACGCATTTTGCGTTGCACTTTGCAGCCAAAGGCCAGCCGCCCATCACGTTTGCTGCAGACTTCGTAGAGGCTTTGAAGGACTATGCTTGGCCTGGCAATGTTCGCGAGTTGTCCAATTTGGTCGATCGCTTTAACACCTTGTTCAGCGGTCAGTTGTTGAGCTTGGCCACCGTGCCGTCCTCCTTGCTCCCCAAGGGTTTGCGTGTACTGCAGGCCGAGCGTGTCAGCACGCCCATTGTTGACGATTTGGAAATTGTGGCGCCCTTGAGTCAAAAGGACTCACATCAAAGTGCCAACGCCGATGTCATGAATCCGTTCGCCAACCCTGCGCCACCCTTGGTCATGAACATGCACAATGAAGTAGAAGACATCATCATGTTGGCGCAAGGTTTGCCAAGTTTGCCGCCAGAAGGGTTGTCTTTGAAAGACCGATTGGCCGACATCGAGCGTGATTTGATTGTGCAGGCCTTGGCGCGTACCGATGGCAATGTGTCTCAAACTGCCAGACTGCTTAACGTACAGCGCACCACGCTCATTGAAAAATTGAACAAGTACGACCTGCGTCAGGGCACATTGCCCGTGGCCAGTTCGGAAGGTGAATGACGGACTGTTGAAACACGCAACAGCGCTCGCCAAACGGCGGCCTATTTTTTAAGGTTTGCTGTTCAACACGCCACTGGCACCTGCTGGTGCAGTGTCTTGTTGTGCACGTGGATACTGAACCATTTTTTCACGTTGCTTGATAGCATTAACGGCTGCTGCGTTGGCTGCGTTGGCTGCGGCAGTAGCTTGTGCTGCAGCCTTGGCAGCGACAGCATTGTCAGACGCTTGACGTTCTTTTTGCAAACGCGCAAGTGTTTCCATTTCTTTCTTGAAGCCGCCTGTTTCTCCGACTGCCCCTTGAAGGCCACCCACTTGATTGGCCAGTGCATTCAAAGCACGAGATTGCTGCTGAAAGCGGCCTTCGAGTGACTTGACTTGAGCTGCCAAGGCCTCACCTTTTTCGCCCACTTGTTGCGCAGTTTTGCCGGGCACGCTTTCGGTTTGTTTGATGGCCTCGTTCAGCCTCGATTCCAAAGCACCTTGCATTTTGGTGATGTCGTCTTGTTTGGCCACCATGGCTTGCAGGCCTTCATTGACCGATCCCACCATTTCCATGGATTCGTCAAGTTCAACCACGCGCTTGCTGAGTGCAACCAGCATGGTGTCCATCTGATTGATTCGGGACTTTAAGGTAAAGATGGATGTGGCAAACATGATGCCAGTGATGAACATAAAGCCACCGGCAATGCCCATCATGATCAGGTGTTGCTTTTTGTTGACCTTCATCAGGTCGTGCAGGCTCAGGGTGGCCTTTTTCATGTTCTCGGCCACACCTGCAGCCACATTGGCGGATCGAGTGGCCAGTTCAGCTGACTCCAGCGCCACCATTTTGATGCCTTGAAGCTCGTCCACATCGGATGTCGCGGGCTCTGCAGCGTGCACGCCTGGCGTGTCATGACTGTCTTGATGCGACTTGTCGTTGCTGCCCGTTGTGGGTTGGGTGCTCATTGCAGGTTCCTTTATTCTTCAAGCTTGTCCAAGCGTTCGCGCACCAAATCGTTCTCGATTTTGATCTTGATCACACGCGCTGGAAAATTCATTTCGGGCAGGGGTTCGGCACGAGCAATAGACTGATCTATTTCAATGGCTGCCAAAATTGCCTCGGCCTTCGCTACAGTATCGGCACCAATTGGCTCGTCTTTAATGGCTGGCGCATCCCCGAGCTGGGTGACGTTCAGAGGTTTGCTTTGGGGGGGAGGGATCGGTGCGTCTTTTGGGACATTGACAAAACGATCTGGGGCATCGGCAGCGCTTTGATAGCCTTTGATGTTTTCTTCAACATCGGCGACGTTTTGATTGCTCTTGTAAACGTCGCCCTTGGCGAACACCTCCGACTTGGGCGCTTTGTCGGGGTCTTCCCCACCATCGATGACGTTGTTTACCTCGGAGACAAAATTCTCGCCTTCGGCCATGACTTTGCGAATGGCAGGTGCACTGGCTTCTGCCTTTTTGCCAATAGCAATGTTGGTGCCTTCAGGCATTGAGACGGAATGCGGCCTGTCCGTCTTAATGATCATCGGTTCGTCTTGATTGGGTGTATCGCTCATAAAGATTCCTGAATTTAGGATGACATTAATTTGCCGTTGGCATCAAACAACATGGATGCAGGCACTTTGGGTTGAGGTTTAGGCATAGGGGCAACACCTGGCCGAACATCTGCAAGGCTGAAGACGTAAGCAATCACCTGCGCCACTGCCAAATAAAGCGCCTCTGGCACAGGATGATCGACTTCGGTGCTGAAATAAAGGGCACGCGCCAAGGGCGGAGCACCAAAGATTTCAACGCCGTGTTTTTGGGCTTCTTCGCGAATTCGTGCGGCCATGTGGTCAGAGCCTTTGGCCAACAGGACAGGGGCACCATCGCCTGTGGGATCGTATGACAAAGCAACCGCAAAGTGTTCTGGATTGGTAATGATGACATCAGCATCTTTGACTTTTTGAATCATCCGGTTGTTGGCCATTTCACGCTGGCGCCGGCGAATTTGCTGCTTGACTTCAGGACGGCCTTCCATGTCCTTCATTTCATCTTTAACCTCTTGCTTGGTCATGCGCATTTGCTTGATGAACGCGTAGCGCTGGTAGGGCGCATCGATCAGAGCAATGACCAATAGACTGACAGACAACCACAAAGCGGATTCACCAATCATCCAACCCGCTGCGGCCAGTGCCGGCTCCAAGGCCATTTGGCCCAACTGCATCATTTGGTCCGTTTGGCGAGTGACAAGAGACCACAGCACGGTGGCAACCAAAGTGAATTTCAAAATGGCTTTGAGCAACTCAATCGCGGCGTGCGCACCAAACATGCGCTTGAAGCCAGAAAACACGCTGAGTTTGCTGAACTTGGGCATGATGCCTTTTAACGAGAACAAGTAACCACCGGTTGCACCACTGGACAAAACAGCCAAGATGACGGTGACCAACAAGATGGGCACAATCAGCAAAAAACTTTCGCCCAATTGATGGGCAAATGTGGTCACCATCAGGTCGGGGTTGTCTATCGTCTTGCGATCGAACTTGAAGCCCGAAGCAAAAATTTCGGCCATGTTCTTCATCCAAAAGCCGCCCATCATGAACATGGCCAAGATGGCGCCGATGGTGACCGCGGCGGCAGGTAGCTCTGTCGATCGGGCAACCTGGCCTTCATCTCGGGCGTTGCGCAGCTTGCGCGCCGTCGGCTCTTCGGTTTGTTCTGCGCCGGAATTTTCAGCCATGCTTCACATCCTTTAAGTGATACCGACCAAGGTGCGGACTTGAAAGAAGCCTTGCATCCACAGCCATTGAATGCGTGCGCCAATGCTGGGCAAAGCCAAAATGAGCACCCCAAAACCTGCAAATACCATGGCGGGAAATCCCACCGAAAAGATGTTCAGACTGGGTGCCGCACGTGTGGCCACACCCAAACCAATGTTGATGAACAGCAATGCCACCATGACAGGCAGCGCGGTGAGCAAAGCCCCCAAGAACAACATGGAGCTCCAAGCAATCACTTGTTTCATGGCTTCAGCGCCCATCAAGTTGCTGCCGATGGGCAGACTGTTGAAGCTCTCGACCACCAAGTTGAGAAGCAAGGCATGCCCCCCTAAACCGACAAAAATCAAAGTGGACATCACCAGTAAGAACTGCGAAATGACGGGCACGTTGCCCATGTTGGGATCGATCATGGTCGCCATCGACAAACCAATGGCGTTGGCAATCGACTGGCCAGCCACCACAATGGCGGCAGTGACCACTTGCAGCATCAATCCCATCAGTAAACCAATCATGAGTTGGTTGACTATTTCCAAAAGACCGCTGGGCGAGAGCGGGTCAATGATGGGCCAAGTGTGGAGAGGGTAAACCAACCAAGTGAGTGCTAAGGCCAGCACAATGCGAGTGCGAAAATTCAAAGCGCGCAACGAAAAAATGGGCGCGGCTACCAGCAAGGCCGAGATTCGCAGCATCGGCCAGAGGAGCCCGTAAAAGCGCTCCATCAGTTCGGTGACTGCAATGTCCATGTCAGGTAAACAATCCAGGGATGCGCTGGAAGATGCTGCGCGTGTAATCGACCAAGGTGGTGAGTTGCCAACCGCCCACCACGGCCAATGTAATGGCCAAGGCGGCCAGCTTAGGAATAAAGCTCAGTGTGGCCTCGTTGATAGACGTGGCCGCTTGCAAAATACCAATGATCAAACCAACAAACAGTGCAACCCCCAACAAGGGAGCTGATATCAAGACAGTCATCCAAAGCGCTTGGCGACCTAGGTCAACAACGGTGGCGGTGTCCATGTGATGTCTCCAAAGTTATGTGGCAAAACTGGCAGCGAGCGATCCCAAGATCAAGCTCCAGCCGTCGACCAAAACAAACAACATGAGTTTGAAGGGCATCGAGATCATCATGGGCGACAGCATCATCATGCCCATCGACATGAGCACACTGGACACAATGAGGTCAATGACCACAAACGGGATGTAAATGAGGAAGCCAATGGTGAAAGCGCTCTTGAGTTCAGACGTGATGAACGCAGGAACCAAGGTTGAAAAGGGCACAGCCGCTGCATTGACAGGCTCGCCTTTGTTGGCCATTTGCATGAACAGGCCGATATCGTCTTCTCGGGTTTGCTTCATCATGAAGTTGCGCAGGGGTTCTTCGGCTGCAGCCAAGGCCTTGTCAAAAGCCATGCCTTTTTGCATGTAGGGCACCAAGGCATTGTTGTAGATGTCGGTCAATGCAGGCGACATGATGAACAGGGTGAGGAACAAAGACAGACCCACCAACACAGTATTGGGTGGTGTTTGGCCCGTGCCCAAAGCTTGGCGCAAGATCGACAGCACAATGATGATGCGCACAAACGAGGTCATCATGAGCAAGAACGAAGGCAACAGCGTGAGCGATGTCATCAGGGCCAACAGTTGCAGCGATAAGCTGTACTGTTGTTGGCCTTTGGGGCCGCCTGTGACGTTGACCATGGGGATGCCCTGGGCCGAGGCCGCAAAGGGAAATGCCAACAGGGCCAGTGCGATGATGGCGCTGGCCAATACAAGGGGCTGTTTGAAAAAATTACGCAACATGAGCGTCTCCGGTGGCTGACAAGCTGGCGCTGAGCTGGCTCAGTTCATTTTGCAGGGATGAAGGGGTTGAACCCGGCTTTGCTGCACGGTCTGGCCAATGCGCCAGTGCGTTGATTTGCGACGCGGTGATGCCAACCATGACTTCTTGATCGCCAACGCGAACCAATGCAATCTTTTGTCTGGGGCCGATGCTGAGAGATTCAATGATCTGCATGCGTCGCCCAGAGTTTTGGGTGACCATGCGTGACTGCAGGCGGCGCAGCGCCCACAACAGCGCTGCCATGAGGACTAGCACCAAGGCAAAGCTGCCGATCATCCGAAACAGGTCGGCGCTACCAAAACCGGGTGCCATGAGTTTCTCGTTTCTTGTCGTCTAAAGCCTGTAGTTTATAAGTTCTTCATGCGTTCTGACGCTGGCGCCACACGCGTCAGGCGAACGCCATAGCGGTCGTTGACCAAAACGATCTCGCCTTGGGCCACCACGGTGTTGTTGACCAAGAGGTCCAGGGGCTCACCCGCAATGCGGTCAAGCTCTACCACGCTGCCTTGGGTGAGGCGCATCAGGTCGCGGATTTTGATCATGGCGCGCCCCACCTCAATGGACAAGGTCACATTGATGTTTTGCAACACTTCAGGATTGATCTGGCGTTGATTTGCCTCGTTTTGCAGGGCGTCGGAGGAGTTGTCGGTCATGTCTGTTTCCTGAAAATTTATTGCATACCGGGAATACAAGCCCGTTCAATTTGGACAGCAGTTTGTGCGCCAATGCTACCCACTTGCACATCAAAGGCCGGCAGGCCGTTGACATTCAAACGAGCCAGTTCTGGTTTTTTGAAGAACAGCACATCGCCCTCTTTCATGGCTTTGATTTCGCCAAACGAAGATTCAATGCTGCCCAAAATCACGCGAGCTTCTAAACTGGCGGAGTCGACTGCTTCTTCCAGTTCGATGCGCCATTGTTTGTCAGACTCGTCATTGCCATCACCCGACTGAACGCGGCTTCTGAGCCGTTCGCGAATGGGTTTCAGCGATGCATAGGGGTAGACCAGATCAATGAAGCCTTGTGAATTCTGGTTGCTCTCAGCTTCGAAACGGGTCAAGATGACCAAATCGTTTTCGTCGGCAATTTGTGCAAACTGAGGGTTGATTTCCGAGCTGACCAATTCAAATTCAACGGGCAAGACTGCAGACCAAGCTTCTTGGAGTGACTTGAAGAACACTTCCAAAATCATGTTGATGATGCGCGACTCGGTGGGTGTGAACAAACGGCCAGGCGGCAAATTGCCCACCCCTTTGCCAAAGCCGCCAAAGAAACTGTCAAGAGAGCTAAACACCACCGTTGGGTCAATCACCACAATGGAGTTGCCACGAAGCGGTGACATGCGCACCACATTGACAGACAACGGCGCTTTCAGATTTTTGAGGTAGTCGCCAAAGCGGACGATTTCAACTTGATTGGGATTGACTTTGGGGCTTGTGCGAAGCATCTCGACCAAGCCCAAACGGAAGGTGCGAATGAAGCGCTCGTTGATCATGTCGATCGAGGTGATGTTCACCCCCAAGCTGCTGTCTTCACTGGCCAGGTCGTGCTTTTTCACCCGTGCGGTGGTGTTGAAACCAGTGTCCACTGGAATCGAACCATCCATCACGCCTTCCGTCAGGGCGGCGAGTTCGTCAGGTGTTAATAAATTGGTGGCCATAAATAAGTTGGCGTATGGGTCTGTTTATTGAACCACGAAATTGGTGAAGTGAACTTCTTCAATCCCGCCAAAGTCTTCGTACTTTTCAAGCAGGGTATTGATGGCGTCGCGAATTTTGACGGCCAATTCTTTTCGGAATTCGGGCTTGACCAAATCGGCATCGGTGGTCATCCGCATGACATCCATGACAGCAGAGCGAAGGGCAAAGTCGTGCTTTTTCACGTTTTCAAAAACACGTTCGTCATAGTGCGTCATGACAGCAAGCTGGACAGACATCACTTTTTTGGAGCCACTGACATTGACCAAGAACTCGCGCTCAATTTGCATGTAGGTGTACTCAAAACGCGTCAGCTCTGGTGAATCTTTGGTTTTTTTACCAGGCTTCTTGTCGTCTTTCTTGTCGCCTTTCTTGTCGCCATGCCCATCGGCATCGGCATGTTCGGCTTCGATCACCGGTTTGGGATTGAAGTAGCCGGTGAAATACAGCGTGCCCATCACAATGGCCACAATGAGCACGATCAAGCCGACCACACCACCAATGATCAGGACAATGGGTTTCTTCTTTTTCGTCTCTTCTTCAGCGACTTCTGTTGCTTGTTCTGGGGCTGCTGTTGCCATAGGGCACCTCTATCTAATCAAATGAACACCGGAAGAACCGGGCGTACTTAGTTTACTTTTCAGGCCAGTGTGTCCCACGCATCTGAGGATCTTAGTTCTTTGATCCGCGATTCAGGGGCCGCGACTTCTGTCACAGAGGCACTGGCTGGAGACTCAGCACCCGAGTTTTGACGCGGTGTCGAGTTTCCGCCAGACCCACGCTGGTTTTCACTGTTCACCCAGACATTAGCAACTGTCATGCCCGATTGTGCCAAGCTATCCTTGAGTTTGTTCATGCCTTGAGAAATCAATTCACGCGTTAACGGGTTGTCTGATTTGAAAACAGCGTCCAAGCCTGACTTGCTCATGTCGAGTTCAACATCGATTTTGCCTAAATGTGCTGGATTCAGCTTCAGTTGAAGCTTCCATTCCCCACGCTCTAATTGGTCTTGCAGGCGTTCGCCCATGGCTTTGCCAAGTTTATCTGCCATGTCCTGAATTTGAGCCGCACGATCGGTCATTTCGGGGTTGGCCATGGCCGCACTCGTGGCAGAGGCGCCCAGAGTGCCTGTGCTGGCTGTGTTTCGGCCCGAATCGTGGTTCACCAAACTGTTGTTGCTTTGGTCTAGAAGCGCATCGAGTGCTGTGAGAAGTGAAGGGTCGTTGGCGCCTAAGTCAAGCAATACCTCTGGAACCTCTGCCCCTTGGGCTTTGCTGCTTAGAATATTTTGGCTCAGTTGTCCCCAAGCCGCAGCCTGATCGCTGCCTTTCAACTGGGCCAATTGACGCGTCATGTTCTCCCATGCGGGCATCATGCGCATGCGCATGGCATCCAAGGGGCCTAGTTCTGGTGGAATTTCTGCCAGATTGTCTGCACTGCCAAGGGCTTGCGACGGCGCAGCGCCCATGCCACCCAGTGCTTGGAGAACCTCAGTGGCGCCTGCCGTGGCCATGAGCGCAGAAAGGTCTGAGGCCTTGGTTCCCGCAGAGGGTGTTGTCAAAATCGGCGCTTCAGTCCACGCCGAACTGGCTACTTGATCGGAGAGGGTTAAGTTGCCTGGGTGTGCCTGAATCCAGCCCAAAGTGGCCAAAGAGGGCGCTAAGGTCAATGTTTCTTTGGCGGCTGGGGTGGTCAAATCGCCAAAAAGTGTTTGCACAGCTTTTTCGCTCAAGCCTTGGGCTCGGGCGAATTGGGCCAAGCTGTTGGGGTCGGGCAAAGGTGATACGGCCGTGATGACGGAAAACTGGTCGCCTAAATTCAGTGTTTGCAGGGCGGTTGTCGAGGTATCTGTGTTCTCTTCAAGGTCTGTTCCGGCAAGCTCTTGCCGTTCACCTTTGGCCATCAGGTCGCGCATCACCCCCGCAAATTCCTGCCCATTCATGGGCCTGGCGAGGTTGGGGTCGAGCTTCCCAGAACTGCTGGAAGCCCCTGCTGGCGTGGGGTTCGAGACAGGTGCGTTCAAAATGTTGAGCTTGTCGTCCATGGTATTTCCATCTTCAGTTTGATGTTGCAACCCCGGTTTTGAGGCCGGGTACGCCTTGTATTAGCAAAAATCGTGACAGGTTAGGGCTTGCCGCTTTGGGGCCAATCCTTGCACATGGAGGTGGGTGTCGGGATTTGAGGTGGCATGGTCTTTGCTCGACAAGCTGGACTATGGAAGAAAACCATGCAGTTTGATTGTTTTAACCCTGTAAACAGCCCATTAGGCCACCCATGAGCACCTTGACCCTGTCAACGGTTCGACAGAACCTGTCCAAATTTGATTACACCGGCCTCGGTTTGCCTGCCATGGTGCTGTTGATCATGGCCATGTTGGTGGTTCCGCTTCCTGCGCTTCTTCTGGACATTTTGTTTACTTTCAATATTGCTTGCAGCCTGCTGATCATCATGATTGCCATTGGCACCCGCAAGCCACTTGAGTTTTCGTCTTTTCCCTCCGTCTTGTTGTTCGCCACCATGCTGCGTTTGGGGTTGAACGTGGCTTCTACGCGTGTTATTTTGGTCAACGGACATGAAGGTCACGATGCCGCGGGCAAGGTGGTACAGGCCTTCGGTGAGTTTGTGATCGGTGGCAACTACGTGGTCGGTTTCATCATCTTTGCGATTTTGATGATCATCAACTTCATTGTGGTGACCAAAGGTGCGGGCCGTGTGTCTGAAGTCAATGCACGATTCACATTGGATGCCATGCCTGGTAAACAAATGTCAATTGACGCTGATTTGAATGCTGGCGTGATTGACCAAGAAACTGCGAAAAAGCGCCGCGAAGAACTTTCACAAGAATCTGACTTCTTCGGCTCCATGGACGGTGCCTCCAAGTTTGTGTCCGGTGACGCTGTCGCTGGCTTGCTGATCTTGGTCATCAACTTGATTGGTGGCCTCACCATTGGCGTAGCCCAGCATGGCCTGTCTTTGTCTGAAGCGGGCCGTATTTATACGCTGTTGACCATTGGCGATGGCTTGGTGGCTCAGATCCCTTCTCTGTTTTTGTCTCTGGCCACCGCCATCATCGTGACACGTGTAACCACCTCTGAGTCTATGACAGAACAGGCCACGTCCCAGTTGGCCAACCCCACCGCCTTGTACATGTCAGCAGCTATTTTGGCTATTCTGGGCCTGGTCCCAGGCATGCCGCATTTGGTCTTCATCACATTGGCTTTGGGAAGTGCTGCATTGGCTTATCGCGTCACGCTGAAACAAACTGAGCCTGTCAGCTCACCTGCGGAGCAAGCTGCCCAAGCGGCTTTGGAAGAGCCAAAAGAATTGGATTGGGACGACGTCGACCAGGTGGACTTGATTGGTCTTGAAATTGGTTATGGCCTGATTCCTTTGGTGAACCCAGAAACAGGCGGCCAGTTGATGAACCGAGTGAAGGGTGTGCGTAAGAAATTGTCAGCTGAGTTGGGCTTTTTGGTTCAACCCGTGCGCATTCGCGACGCCCTCACCATCGATCCCGATTCGTATCACATCGTGTTAAAAGGTGTTGTTCGGGGCAAAGGTCAGATCAAGGTGGGCAAAGAGTTGGCCATTAATCCAGGGCAGGTCTATGGACCCTTGGAAGGTCAAGCCACGCAAGAACCCGCATTTGGCTTGGAAGCCGTTTGGATTGACCCATCACAACGCGACTTGGCGCGTACGCTTGGCTACACCGTTGTGGACGCCAGCACGGCTGTGGCCACGCACCTGAACAAGGTTTTGCGCGACAACGCATCCGATTTGCTGAGCCACGACGAAGTGCAGCAACTGCTCGACAAGTTGGCTGCCAAATCACCTAAATTGGTGGAAGATTTGGTGCCAGGCAAGCTTTCTTTAGGTGTTGTAACGCGCACTTTGCAAAACTTGCTGAACGAATCGGTGTCGATTCGTGACATGCGCACCATTGCAGAGACCTTGTCTGAAGTGGCCAATCGGACCCAAGAGCCAGAACAATTGACTGCGCTGATCCGACCCAAATTGGGTCGCATGATTGTTCAGAGTTTGGTGGACGAAGCCAACAGCTTGTCTGTGATGACGCTGGACCCTAGCCTTGAGCAGTTGATTCACAACATCTTGCAACAAACCGCCCCAGGCCAGAGCATTGCCATGGAGCCAGGTTTGGCTGAGCGTTTGTTTGGTGCTTTGCGCGATGGTGCTCGGGCTGTAGAAGAGATGGGCCACCCCGCTGTGCTGGTGGTCTCACCTCTCATTCGCCCCTGGATGTCAAAGGCCGTTCGTTATCGCGTGAACGATTTGACTTTGTTGTCATACAGCGAAATACCAGACGATCAAACCGTCAAAGTGGTTCACACCGTTCAAGCTGAAACACGCTAAAACGCCCCGAATACAAAGCGAATTAAAAAATTCAAACCTTAGATTGATGAAGAGATACCGCCATGGAACTTAAACGCATCTTAGCTCGTGACACGCGAAGCGCTACTGAAAAGGCCATGGCTTTGTATGGTCCCGATGTGTTGATCATTTCCAATCAACGTGTTGAAGGGCAGACTGAACTGATTGTGGCTTTGGAAGTGACAGAAGCCAGCTCTGAAGAGTTGATGCAAGAAGAGCTTGCAATCGGCTCTGTCAGGCCGACAACCTCAGCGCAACGCATTTCAAGCACACCTTCATCTGTGAACAACCCCTTTAAAGATCATTTGCACCATTTGTTGAAGCCGGGCGCGCAAACTGGCGTCAAGCAGGACACTCAAAAAGATACCGAAACTGCAGCCAAATTGAGCGCTGTCAATGTGGAAAAGTCTCCCACAGAGCAGCTTTTAACCCAAGGACGTGAGCAAGTTCGAAGCCAAGAAATTGTGTCTTTGGTGCGCGAAGAGTTGGCCGCACTGCGTCAAGAATTTCGCTTGAGTCAGCAAACGGCCAGTTGGCAAATGAACCAATACTGGCCAGCCCACATTCAACCCTTGGTAGAGGCCATGGCTGATGCAGGTGTGCCGACAGGTTTGCGTGCCTTGCTGCAAGAGGGCTTGCGTGAGCAACCCAGTTTGGACAGCGCATTGGCCAGTATTCGTACCCAACTGACACACAATTTAGAGCGCCCGCTAGAGGGTTTTCCCAACCGCGGTGTGCATGTGTTGGCAGGTTTGTCGGGTTCAGGCAAAAGCTTGATGGTGGCCAAAGCGGCCCAACAAGCCGCACAACAATTTGGCGCTGAATACATTGCGGTGGTGAGCTATCACGACATGCGTGCAGGTGCCTGGGCGCAAACTCAAATGCTGTGTTCCCAGTTGGGCGTGGAATGCTTTCGCGCTGCAGACACAGAGACGCTGTCCTTACTGCTGAGTGAGCTCTCAACACGCCGATTGATCTTGATAGACACACCGGGTGTACTCATGAGCGAACGTTTGGCCGAAGTTGTGCAGGTTTGCCCAGAAGCGGGCCTGCATGCTGTTGTGCCGGCCGACTCTTCAGGCGTCACATTGTCTCGCATCATGTTGAAATCCAACCTGACTTGGCAAAGCCTCTTGATCAGTAAGTTGGATGAATCGCATGCCCCATGGCCACTGATACAATTTTTGATCGCAGAAGGTGCTAATTGTGTGGTGTCGGCTGGAGGTGGGTCTGACCGGGTTTCGGACGGCTTGAAATCGTCTGGCTTGAACAAACTCATCAACATTGCCATGACGCAATTGACGCCATTTTCAAAGACTTTGGGAGATGACGTGATTGAAGCTGCCGCAAAACCTGCGACACTAGACCCTCATGTGAACGAGGCAGAGGCAGCCAATGAACCCTCAACCCACTCCATGGGTTTGAGCCGTCCGCGTTGGTCCGTCGAAATTCCTCAAAGTGAGCTTCATGGATAAAGCAAAAAGTACCCAAGTCATTGGCATTGCCAGTGGCAAAGGAGGGGTGGGTAAAACCACGGTCTCCGTCAATCTGGCTGTTGCGCTGCAAGCCATGGGTCATCGCGTCATGTTGTTTGACGCCGACATGAGCTTGGCCAACGCTCAAATTGCATTGGGCTGCCGCTGCCCCTACAACCTGAGCCATTTCATGAGTGGCGAGAAAACGCTGGCTGAAATCATTGTCACCACTCGCCAAGGCATCAAGCTTGTGCCGGGTGCTTCTGGCATCCAACAGATGGCCGCTTTGGGCGATATACAGGCCGCCAACATTGTGCGTGCCTTCAGTGCCATCACCGACGACATTGATTATTTGATTGTGGACATGGCTGCGGGAATTTCCCCAGAGGTTTTGGCATTTATGTCGGCTTGTTCGCGCCGCTTTGTGGTGGTTCGCGACGACCCATCTTCCATTGCCGATGCCTATGCCACCATCAAGGTGCTGATACAAGACCAAGGTTTGGACGAGATTTACCTCATCCCCAATGGTGTTTACAGCGCACAGGAGGGCTACCAACTGTTTGAACGGATCAACCAAGTTTGTGCACGCTTCTTAAACAGAACTGTGCGCTATTTGGGTTCCATTGAAAATGATGAGCTTATTTTGTCCGCCCTCAAAAAATACCAACCAGTGGCCGAGTTCGCCCCTGGCAGCGGTGGTGCCAGAGACTTTAGACGCTTGGCAGAGGCCCTTCGACAACTTGAGCCCATTGATGAAGCTTCGGGTGGCTTGCAGTTTTTTGTGGAGCGCCTGGTGAAAACAGGTACTTGAACATGGCCAACTCCACTCGCCTTTACGAACAGGTTCAAAACAACAGCGAAGCGCTGGTCATGGCCCATTTGGGCATGGTCAAGCGTGTGGCTTTGCACCTGAAGGTGAGACTGCCACCCTTCATGGAGCTGGACGAACTCATTCAAGTGGGCATGATTGGCTTGTTGGAAGCGGCTCGCGCTTACAACCCCGGCAAGGGGATTGAGTTTGAAAATTTTGCGCACAGCCGTGTGCGCGGCGCTATTTTGGACGAAGTCAGGCGGCTGTCTTTTTTGCCTCGCTCTGCGGTGGCCATCAATAAATCGCACAGTGAAGCCACGCACGAGTTGGGTGCCGAGTTGGGACGCACACCGACGCAGTCGGAATTGGCCGATTACATGGGAAAAGACATTGAGCTTTTTCACAAAGAGCGAACACAGGCGCGCCGTTTTGAGACCTACTCGATGGAAGTGGTGACGGAAGAGGTGATGAACATCGCCACTGACTCATCGCAGCAGCCCGAGGCCATTGTGGAACACGAGCAGTTCATGGGCGCCCTGACTGACGCCATTGCCGACCTGCCCGAGCGCGACCAATTGTTAATGAATTTGTATTACGTTGAAGAGCTTAATCTGAAGGAAATTGGCGAAGTACTGGGTGTGACCGAGTCGCGCGTTAGCCAGTTGTTGTCCGCTGTGGTTAAAAAGTTGCGTGGCACTCTCAACGTAGAGCCAGCCCATGTGGCGAAACCCAAAGCTGGAAAATGAGATCGATGCCAATGAACATCTCTTTTCCTGGGTTTGTGGCTTCAAAGCCAGTTTTTATGCCTTCTTTTACAGGTCAAGGCTCAAGTTTCCAGATGTCCCTCCGATTCCTGCTGTGTCAGGATCAAAAGGAACAAGACATCATGCGAGTACATTTCAAAGCGATGGAGAGCTACGGCGAAGGCAACCATACATCACAAGCCGTCGTGGCTGATAAGGTTGAGCTCATTCAAATGCTGTTTGACGGCTTGATTGACAGCCTGGTCACTGCCAAGGGCCACATTCAACGTGGCTCCATTGAGGAAAAGAACAAAAGTTTGACCAGAGCGGGTCGAATCGTCCTTGGTTTACAAGGTTCTTTGGACTTAGACAAAGGCGGTGACTTGGCCAGCAACTTGTATGAGTTGTACAGTTACGTAACCCGTCGCTTGATTCATGTGAATGCCCGCAATGACCTCGATGCATTGCAAGAAGTTCACACTTTGTTGAATGAAATTCGCCAAGCTTGGCGTGATGTTCCTAATTTGTTACCCAAAACTGCACCTGCTTCAGGTGTTGCAATGTCTTCAATGCATTGAGCTTTTGCCTGTAAGGGCAAGGCTTTGAGGGAACAATGACGGGCGCTGCTGGTTAGCCAGCCGCCCGTTTGTTCGTTTTTGGAGAGAAATATGAATGCGATTATTGGTATCGTTGTTTTAATGGTCTGCGTGTTCGGCGGTTTTATCATGGCCGGCGGAAGCATGAAGCCGATTATCAAATCAGCGCCGATTGAGACTTTCATTATTTTGGGCGCTGGTATTGGCGGTATGCTGATCGGCAACAGCATGGACATTTTCAAAGGTGCCCTGGGCGGTATGGGCAAAGTGTTTAAGGGCCCTGCCTACAAAAAAGAAGATTATTTGAGCACCATCTTCGTGGTGTCCAAAATTATGAAAACGCTTAAAACCGAGGGCCCTGTGGCCCTTGAAGCGCACATTGAGAATCCGGAATCCAGCGCCATCTTTGGCGAGTACCCCAAAATTTTGCACGATCACGCCTTGTTAGATTTGGTTTGCAACACGGTTCGATTGATGGTGGTGTCCACCAGCCCTTTAAGTCCCTACGCCGTGGAAGATGTGATGGACTTGTCTATCAAAACTCACCACCATGACGCCTTGAAAGCACAAGCTGCTTTGGCCACCCTAGCGGGTGCGCTGCCTGCATTGGGTATTGTGGCTTGTGTGCTGGGTGTGGTGAAAACCATGGACGCGATTGACCAACCGCCTGCGGTGTTGGGTGCCATGATTGGTGGCGCTTTGGTGGGTACGTTCTTGGGCGTGTTCATGGCCTACGGTTTCATTGAGCCCATGGCCTCCCGCTTGGCTCAAATCATTGACGATGAAGGCCAAATTTACAAAGTGGTGAAACAAATCATCATCGGGACCTTGCACGGTCACCCCATGCCTCTGATCATTGAGGCCGCGCGGGCCGGAATTAGCCACCACAATCAGCCTAGTTTTGCTGAAGTGTTTGATGGCTTGCGTGGAGGCTAATCGCCATGGCTGAGGCAGTTTTAGAAGCGCTGACAGACGAGGGTAAGGCGCAAGCAGCTGAAGCCCCGGTTGTTGAGGATGCCGCAGAAGCGGCTGCCGATGCTGCCCCACTTGTTCCTGAAGAGGCCGAAGTAGATGCGCCGGTGGTGGTTGCGCCTAGCATCACCATCAAGAAAATCATGGACGATGGGCATGGCGGTGCTCACGGTGGTGCTTGGAAAATTGCCCTGGCCGACATGATGACGGCCATGATGGCTTTCTTTTTGTTGATGTGGCTGTTGGGTGCTTCCAATGCAGACCAACGCAAAAGCATTGCCGACTATTTCAAACCCACCTCGCACAGCAATGTGACCATGGGCAAATTGGCTGGCTCGGACGGTATGTTTGGCGGACGGTCTGTCCTTGATCCTGATGGTTTTCCTTTCTCGGCCAAGCAAACCAGTACCTTGAACATGGTCACACCGCGTTCTCAAGGCGGCCCCACAGAAAACGATCCTTCCCCCAATGGCTCAGACAGCAAAGAGTCTGGGCAGGATGGCGATCCAGGCAAAAAGTCTGCAGCCGCAGCGGCAGCTGCAGCTGCTGCCGCAGACGCTGCCAACTTTGACAAGATGGAAAAAGAGATCAAAGAGGCCATGGCGAAGAACCCGAAGCTGGACAAACTCAAGGATCAAGTTTCATTTGCCCGTGACAAAGATGGCTTGCGCATAGAGATCATCGACAAAGCCGACTTCGCCATGTTTGGCTTGGGTACAACCAACATGACGCCCAGAGCCCAGGCCTTGCTCACAGAGGTGTCCAAAACACTGTCGGCATTGCCCAACAAAGTGGCCATTCGGGGCCACACCGACAGCGTTCAGTTTGCCAATACCGATGATCGCAACAACTGGTCCTTGTCCGCAGAGCGTGCCGAGGAAACTCGCAAGATCATTGAAAAGAAGGGCATTCCAGGCAATCGATTTGCCAAGATTGAAGGCGTTGCCGATACGGCGCCTTACAACCCCAACGATCCCAAGGATCCTCGAAACAGGCGGATCAGTATCACGATCATGAACCAGTAATTCTTTTTAAAAGCAGCTTTTTGAAGCTGCTTTTTTTTAGCCTTGAAGCAGGGATCCGATTTCCATCTGCTTATTTAGACTTTTCTTTGACCTCTGGTGAGCGCAGCTTAATCGGCCAGTTGTTGCACACCGCTAAAGCTGCCTTGCTGGTACACCAAGGGTGAGCCTTCGGTAAAGCCACAGCGCTCCACTTCACCAATGAAAATAATGTGATCGCCTTCTGGGTATTGGCTGCGGTTGCGGCATTCA
>Ga0214921_10000688_pt1 | contig 60851 bp, 53 predicted proteins | sample LL1505_MetaG_FD_177992 | JGI IMG/M metagenome (GOLD analysis project Ga0214921, IMG submission 177992) | Freshwater microbial communities from Lake Lanier, Atlanta, Georgia, United States - LL-1505 | ecosystem: Environmental > Aquatic > Freshwater > Lake | place: USA: Georgia | collected...
ATGAAATTCCACGTTTATGTGTTGTTGGTAATGCTGTAAATGTTGCATCTAGGTTACAATCTACTGCAGAAATTAATACAATTCAATTGAGCAAACATATATATGAACAATTAGAAGAAATAGAATTCGATATAAAATTTGAAATTACAAAAAAAGACAATGTTTTTTTGAAAAATATAGGTTCAGTCACAACTTATAATATTTCATCAAACTAATTTGGTTTTGTAAAAACATAAATATATTGACTTTGTCGTGAATGTTCTATATTTCCTAGGTCTATCATTCCCTGTAATATAAACCCCTCATTCACTGCCATGTTGTATATTTCATCAATTGATTCCATATAAAAAGTATGAATATGCTTACGAATGACTTCTTTATCATCATTTAATTTTTTGAAAGTTTCATTTAATGTTGCTATTTTACTGATGTTGTTCTCGTTGCTACCAATACCGCTATCACTACTATCAATATCACTATTTATTTCAAAAGTTGAATAATAATCAATATCATATTTTGGAATCTTTACTTTGTTTTGAATAATTCGAGTATTAGCAATTTTCTTGAATGAATTTTTGTCATTATTGAATAATCCACTTGATGGAATCATGTAATTAAAATTATTTTTATCAACTAGTTGCAATAAAAAATAACCACCAGGCATTAACCAATTCATGCAGTTTTGAAAAAACATGGATTTATTTTGAATATTATATATCATATAATCCATACAGTTTATATGTGTAAAACTTGCAGGATTGATTATGTTGATATTAACAACATCTCCTTCAATGAAATTATTTGCAATTTCAGGATAATTTTGTTTTGCTTTTTTAATCATGGACGGTGAAATATCAATTCCTTTAACATTATATCCTTTTGATGCTAAATTACCTACATAATTACCTGTTCCAGAACCAATATCTAATATAATACTTTCTGATGTAGGGTTTGTGTTGTTTTCTAATATGCCAATTTCATATTTATTTTTAAAATTATAATATAATAAATCATCATATATATTTGCATAAAAATCATCATAAATCTCATTTGAAGTTGATTTAACTGAAAAATTAGAATCAATATTTAGATTTGCGGTATTTGCGGTATTTAATTCTGATGCTATATCATTGCTTAAATAACTAAAATTGTTTTCAAATCCTTCTTTTTTCTGGGTTTTATTAAATGATTTGGATATGAAAAATATTACAGCAAACAATATAAAAAATATTAATACCTTACCCCAATTAGAGGTATGTTTATATAAATCACATATAGATTCTGTTAAATTATTCATAAGAGTATTTTTAAATTTAGTCATTTTGTATTATATATAGGTTTGTATTATAAAATAGAATTTTTTAAGAGTATTCTATTTTATAGATTTATTTTTTTATTGTAGTTTTAGTAAATTTTTTCTATTTTTTTTGTTATATGTTATTAAATCATAGTTATATAATAAATATTCAAAACCAATAATAATTTATGGATATAGAAATCAATGACATTCGATTAATAAAAGATTTTAAAGGAATAACTTTTTCAGAATTTAAAAAATCCGATGTTAAAAAAGAATTTTTAAAATGCTTAGTTGCTTCAAATATAGAATCATCCATATATTGGTCAGCAGAATTAATTTGTTCAGGAAATTACATTGATTTATGGGATATAATTATTTATTTTTTTAGTAAATATATTCATTTGGGTAATCCTAAATTATCTCTTTATCTAGAATTGAGAATTCAAACATTCAAACAAATTTTACAAAATGGATACACTCAATCAGAACTTTCCATGCGTAATAATTCAAAAATAAGGAAATTATTTGCTGAGATTTGTTTTATATTATGCAGTGTTAAAAGGAAGCATTGTTTCGAATCTATAAATATAAAAAAAGAAGAGTTTGAAATGGTTAATATGACAAATAAACTAAATGCTCCCAATGTTTATTATGCAAATGCTGTATTTAAAAAAGATGATCCTAAAGAATTATTTATTGCAATAAATGAATTAATGTATAATCTATCGAACGATGGTAAAAATACAATACATGCGTGTTATTGGGTTGAATGGATTATGGAATTTGAACATATTTGTAAAACTAAAAAAGAAAAATGCATAGGTGAAAGACGAAATAATATACCTGTTGATAGTAAACTTCAAATGGATATAATATGGGTTATTTGGGATGTTTTATTATATTACTCTAATGATAAAAATGTTTTAACAAAAAAAATAATACAAAGTTTATTGAACCTATATTGTTTACGATATAATAATAGTCAAAGTATTTTTAAAAAGCGCAAATATCTAATATATTACGCAGTTTCAATTTTAACAGAAAATATTATAAGTATTGGTAATGAAGAATTACTTTCCAATGAACAAAAAGAAAAACTAGTAATTGTATTGAATAAAATAGATAATATTTATAAACAAATCAAAAAAAATGAGAAATCACCTAATACCGATTATTTATTTAATAACACATCGAAAAGTAATTTAGAAAAAACAATTGAAAAATTGGATAAAATGAATGCTTTTGGTGAAGAATTCATACCGAGGGTGTAATTTTTTTCTAGATATCCATAGTAGTATAGAAAATAAAAAATAATATTATTATATTATAAAAATATGCGTAAATATAATAAATCCAACACGAAAAAGAGACAAAATGGGAAACATAATAAAAGTCAAAAATATTTATACAAAATGCCTGGAAATGTGGATAATTTTGAGAGAGAAATAACTATTCGTTTTCTAGAAATGATTGTTATGATAAAATTATACCACTGGAAAACATATAGATATGCAACACACATTGCTACAGATGATTTATACAGTAAATTAAATAAAAATATGGATAAATTTGTTGAAGTTTTATTGGGAAAAGTAGGGAATCGTATAAATTTATTGAAAACAAATCATCTGAGATTGATGGATTTCGATTCATCGTTTGATGATACAAAAAAATTTAAGAATGAAATTATTAAATTCAAAGAATATTTAGTAAATTTAAATTCAAATCCATTTATGGTTAAAATGACCAATACAGATTTATATAATATTCGAGATGAAATATTGAGTGATTTAAATCAATTTTTATATTTGTTTACTTTTAAATAATATTATGTTTTATTGTAATATTTTGTTTTCTAATTGAATATATATACGAGAATGAATTCAAATAACGACAATGAATCAAAAAATAACACAGAAAACAATTTTGAAAATAAATTAAATTCTTTATCTTCAAGTTTTCAATCTGGATTTAAATCTTTTACTGGATCCGATTCTACATCAGGAACATCCAATTTATCGGATAGTAACGATAATGTAAATAGTACAAAAATAATGGGAATGGATTGGAAAATTTTATTATTGGTAATTTTTATTTTTGGACTATTAGGAATCAATGTCTTTGTATATTTAGCAGTCGGTACACAAGATATTATAAACGCTATTAAGCCTATCACTACTGCAATTAGAAATTTTTTTCAAAATATTTTTCAAGGATCTATTTTGAATATTTTTAGAAATGCTATTCAAGGAGTACACGATTTGTTGTTTATTGCTCAAGGAACGATAAAAGGAGGTGTTTCTGCAGCAGATAAGTTAACAATACAACAGACTAATGGCAATTCATTCAATACAACACCAAATACACCAAATACACCAAAGCCTCCATCACCTAGCACACAATCATACACTCAACCAACTTCTTTACCACAATCAGTTGCATCAAATGGTTCAATTAATAATAATGTTCCTTTTCAACCAGGACAACCAGGACAACCACAATCCTTAAAAAATATTCAGGCACAAAATGTAGCAAATACTATACCTCTGGCTAATACATTAAATAATAATGCTTTAAACAATGCATTGAATACTGCTTTGGTAGAGGATACAACTGGAAACATGAATTATTCTAATTCAGGCTCAACACCAACACCAACACCAACACCAATGTTAAACAATAATCCTAATTCAAACTTTAATATTAAAACATTCAATTATACTTCGGATGATTCAATGAGCAATATTCAACAAAGTAAATCAACTAGCAAATCAGGATGGTGTTTTATAGGCGAAGATAGAGGTTTCCGTAGTTGTATTCAAGTCAACGAAAATGAAAAATGCATGTCAGGTGATATTTTCCCTTCACAAGATATATGTATTAACCCTAATTTGAGACAATAAAAATATTACAAATATTACAAATAATATTATATTATTATTATAAAATAATATAATAATATTATATAATGAATCTTGAAGTAACTGGATATATAATTGTTTTTATTCAATTATTATTGTCACAACTAAAACCAATATTTTTCAAAGGTGTTAATTATAATCTAATAAATACAATAACATTATCATGTTTATGTTATTTTTTATTTTCTTTGGTGTATGTGTTATATAAATATAGTAAAGACTCCAGTTATTATAAACTAAAACAATCAAGTAAAGATATCTCTAATAGTTTGAATTTATCCAGCAATGTCATAAAAAATTTACTCAATCCAAAAATATTCACTATTTCTTTTTTATCACTTATCTGTTTTATAACAAAATATATAGGCGTTATATTTTTACCAATTACAATAGCAATACCATTGGGGTCACTTTACATAATACCTGTTTTGTATTTTTCTTATTTAATTAATCATGAAAAAATAACAATGACAGATTATTTGGCATCTTTTTTAGCAATTGTTGGTATTGTTGTAATTAATTTAGATAAAATTACACACGACAAACAATCGAATGAATCTAGTATTAAATATGATAATAAAAAATATATATTTGGTATTATAATTACTTTAATATCACTTATAATAAGTGGTTATACTGCTGTAATTGGTAAAGATATTAGTGATTTTGTTAATTCTGGAGAACAAATGTTATTAAATAGTTATGCAGGTATTTTAATGATATTCCCATGGTTAATATATTACTTTTACAATAGTAAATCATTTAAATCCGTGTTTGGTGTGAATAAAATAATTCCTAATATGAGTGAATTTAAAAAAGCGTTGGTCTTTTTCCTCATAATTTTTAATGTTGCATCTTTATTGGGATTTGATAGTTATAATTATTTATCTGTTTTAGATATTAATTCATTCAGTAATATAGGATTAATTATTACATTTATATATGCTAAAATATTTTTCAATGAAGCTATAACTATGTATAAAATAATAGGTACTTTAATAATATTGTACTCAGTATTAGTTATGAATACAAACGTAGAAAAAAGACGCGAGTTGTTGAAAAAAGTTTTTATACATAAAAATAATACAAATCAATAAAATAATAATAACACAGTAACACACTGGTAATAACAATACAGTAATAGTGATAGTGATAGTGATATTACTACAAAGAGAGTATATAATATTTAGATTATACAACAGGTCTAGAAAAAGTAGAATTTGCTGAAACAAAAATCACTCTAATTACCTTACTTATTATATTGTCCGCCTTGATGTGATCTAGATGTATGTATACCACTTGGTATTGACAATACAGGAGATCCTTTTGTGTAACATAATTCTTTATCCACACCATTTTCATTAGGAACATTTGAACAACTTGAAGGAAAACAAATAATTGGGTTATAATCACAAACAATTTTTGTTTTACCGCTACAAATATCTGATATTGTTCCTATTATTAAATTACCGCCATCCGGAATATTAATATTTTTAGGAGTATTAACTACTGGTATAATATCAGGCAATGTAAATTTATTTTTAGATGGTGTAGGTGGTGGACCTGGAAGTATATCGGGAATAACACTAGGTATATTATTATTTGGAGGTAAAACTGTAGGATATGTTTGTGGAGTATATGATGGACATGTAATAGGTTCAGTAGTTTGAGCTCCAGTATCAGAATTAATAACAGTGTAATTGACACGTTTTAATAATTGAACATCTGGATTTGTATAACTATCCGATTGTGTTGCATATACTTTTCTAGTGGTCCATTTTTTTTGTGCAATTAGCGCAAATTGTTGATTTTTTGTTAATCTATTTGTGTGATGTACATGATGATATTGCAATAAATTAGCTTTTTTGAACATATCAAATGCACTCTTTAATTCACTAACTAAAACAGTTTTTTTTAATATGGGAACATATATTGTATCATTTTCGTTTAAATTACCATTTAAAAAATTGGTAAAGTCTGTACAACCAGATTCTCTCCGATACCATGGTGCTTTTACAGATATAACATAATTAGGTCCCAAACAACTCATTCTATATTTGTGTGTATGTGTATGTATTTGTATGTACTTGTATATATTGTATTTCTTATACCTAGATATATAAAATAAACATAATATTTTTATTTATTATGTTTCTTACGTTTCTTCTTATAATATGGATTGAATTATAAAAAGCAATATAACGCGATAAACTAATTAAGGATTAAACTCATTTCTACTATCAGCAAAATACCACCGTAACGATAAGTAATTTGGATAACGTAATTTTAATCCGCTAAAGTTTGTATTACTGTTATTTGTTGTTGTGTTAGGACCTCTAAATGCAATTCTTTGAATATCAACGGAATTTAATGCTTTACTAAAATACCACAAATTAGAAATATATCCGTTAAATCCACCATTCATAGCAACGTATACATTACCGTAATTTTGCTTTGGAACACCTGATAGATTTGTTGATTTTGTTATAACACCATTTATATAGACATCGAGTGTTGTATTGACGCATTTTATAATAACATTTACCCATTTATTCAATGGTATATCGGGTATTCTAACTTCTTCATTAATAACATCATTAGTATTCATTAATAACAATAATTCATTTTTGTAAGGTGTTAAATATAATCCAGGTGCATTATTAGGAAAGTTTAACCCATTGGATAAAAATGTATCTGTTCCTTTACTAAAAATATGTCTGTAAACACCCGCATTACTAGAATTAAAACGATTGCCAGAACTATCGACTCCATTTACATATATCCATACTGACCATGTAAATTCAATACCACCAGATTGATTAATTGACCTAGGTACAGTTTTTGATCCTTTTACATTTGGATTTTGATTAATAACTAAACTTTGTGTAGCATCCACCATACCATTGATTAAGTGTGGATTTTGACCTCGTTTAAATATGACACTTAATAAAGCTATTCCTAAACGTAGTGCTATAATAAATCCAAAAATAACTAACAACAAAAAAGCGACTTTCGATATTAAACTATTGGATTCTGAAAATATACTGTTATTTGTTGAACTGGATTTGGATCCAGTATTTTTTAGAGTAAATTTATTATACAACGAATTTTTATCAGAACTACTATTCATTTCTATTATTTATTATTGCTAATTGTATTGTTATAATATTAATATAATATTTATGAGTATATTATATATTATATATATAAAAATCATTTGAATTTTATATATATTTGGTTGTCATATAACAATATCATGATTGTAAAATAAAAACTAATTAAATTTGAAAACTATTAACAGGTGTATTATTTTTCATTAATGTTACATCCAATTGATATTGTCCAAACATTCCTGCTAATTTTCCACCTACACTATTATAACCACTGTTGTAAACATTCCATGCTTGTTGCGGATTTAATGGTGTATTCCAGTATTGGAATTTTGATGTATATCCATTGAATCCACCTTTTGGTGTTATATAAAGTGACGGTGGATTTGTTGTTGGTATTTTTGCTACACCAGGTAAAACACATGTTTTTACTAATTTACCATCAATATAAACATCTAATGTTCTACCATAAACACTAATCAATAAATTTACCCATGTTTGTATAGGAATATTTGCTACATTACATGTATGTAATAAATTTACATTAGGATTTGCAGAACCTTGACAACTTAAAACAATTCCTAAATTATTTTCAACCGCTCCTAATACAACTAAAGGACATGGATTTGTACCATAAACATTTTGAACACCCGATTGAGTATTTCCACTACTATCTGTGCCTCCTGGATTTAATCTTCCAAATAAAACTTTTGGTTTACCATAATTATAGTTCCAATCATTGATATAAAACCAAATAGAATAAGCAAAATTTGTTGATGCTCCACTGTTACCGCCTACTAATTTACTTGCTGGGATAATTACTTGTGTTTGAGCATTTGAAACCATACTATTTAATGTATTACTTGACGTCATAAAATACTTAATAGTAAAAAATATCAATATAATGATAAAGATAATTAAAAAAATATTCATTTTGGTTATATATATAATTCTAGAAAAATAATAATATAATATCAAATATATTATTATTTATGATATTATTATTTATGATATTATATAAATCTAAAAGTGTAACCAGGTATATAAAATAATTGATTAAATTGATTAAATTGCTAAAATCAATTTTATAATAATATACCATTACTAAGTAATAGAATTAAATAATCTCGTAAAAAACGGAGGCGCCATTACGTAAGGTGTAGGTATATTTCCTGTATTTTGTGCTGTTTTAGTTTTGTTATTACTAGTATTATCAGGCATGATGGCAGGGGATTGCGTCAAAATAGTTGTATTTGTATCACTTCCGTAGTTTGTATATGATTTTTTATTAGTGTTGTTATTATTATTACTAGGAACAAAAACTACTGTTTTGTTAAAATTAGAATATGTAATTGGGGGTGTTTTATTCTTAAATAACTCATATAGATAATAAATTTGACTATAGTTAAGTGGTTTGTTGAAAAATGTCATATTACAGATGCCACCACTAATACCATTATCACTACCAATAGTTAAAAGACTAGTCACATCGATCCATGGTACAACTCCTGGTTGTGATTTTACTAGTTGTCCGTTATAAAAAATATCCATAGTTCCATTGTATAAATTCAACGCAATATGATTCCATTTTTGCAATTGAATATTTTCCAATCTAAATATTTCTCTATTACCGTTTTTGTCAAAATGAATTATATTATTAGATGCATCTCTCATGTAATTTTTTCCTTCTTTTGCAGTTCTTGTATTACTACGATTTAATGTGTTAATTTCGTTTGGGTTAGTAGAAATATTAAATCCTTTACTATTTAAAAATGTAGACATATCAATATTGGAAAAATCTGTAAATGGACGTGAATATTTTTGCATGAATATCAATGAATTATTTGTACCATTATATAAAATATTGGGTGTTTCTGCAAAATTGACTACAGAACCATTTGATAAATATAAATTACTTGTGCTGGGAGGTTCAGAGTCAATGTATAACCAGAAAGACAACCCATATTGATAATCAGGAGTAGTCATATTGGTCAATTGTTGCAATGTAAATAAATCTGCCTGTTTATTTGTATAAATTGTTTGATTTGTTATTTGTTTTCCTCCTTGCAATTGAATTTTTTCAGTTAGGAATGGAAAAAACAAATAGATAAATAGTAATATTATCATAATTAATAATAGTAAAAAGGAACCTATGTTTGTTTTACTATATTCATTATTAAACATATCTTTCATAGATGAATTTGCATCTTTTGTTATACTAGATGGAATCAAATAATGAACCGGTGTTTCTATTAAATATATTAATAAACACGGAACATACATAATAACATTATAAATAAGCTGAAAAAAAGGACTGTTTTTTAAGTAAGAACCTATATCAAAAAATCGATACACTAAACTTAAAAAAACCACCACAATAAATAAATTGATAAATAATGATAGTAAAGAGTGTTTTGATTGAATATTTCCATATAATTTAAAAATGTAATATAAAAGAAAACCAATCACCGTCATTATCAGAATAAAAATTCCAGCATTTAAAATGTAACGATATATTAAACTTCTCACTGTATTATCATTTAAACTATCTTTGGATGATATTTTACTATAACTTAATAACAATGCTATTAAGGCTGCACCAGCAAAAATAGAAATAAATATGGTTATTGATGTGAAATATGTTTTTGCTATATTGAATGATTTACTGGTACTAGCATTGGGAGAATTCAATGTAGTTTTATTAAAAATATACAAACAAACTAAAAAAACTACAAATACAAATAAAATATAAATATAAATATTTTTGTTTTTGTTTTTCTTTAAATTATTGATATTAATGGGATTTTTATTATCCATCAATTATATATTTTTGAGTATTTCTTTATAATATAATTATATTATAAAGATATATTATTTTAAGTAAAATGCTTCACTTGCATTTTCTTTCCGGTAAGGGGGTAATATTTAATCCTTTTATACGGACCATGCAAATAAAATAAAATAAAATAAAATAAAAAAAAAATAAAATAAAACTACATATTCTCCATAGCAGTTTTCTTACCATGACAATCTCTACATAGTGCTATCAAATTCTCAACCTCATTACCTCCGCCGTTTTCCAATCTTATTTTATGATCAACTTCAAACCATGCATTAAGTTGATTTTGACAATGACCACATTTCCAATTTTGTAATGATGCTACATATTTTTTCTTAGTTTCACTTACAGAACGTTTAGTTGCTTTTTTCCCGTTAATTTCTTGTGTATTATTTCTATTCCCATAGTTGTTGTTGTTCTTGTTAACATGACCAGATTGTAATATTCGTCTTTCAGACGGTTCAATACCTAAACTATTAAAAAAACCACTTCCATATGGATATTGTGAACCTCCCGTTTGATTTGTTAAATTATTCATAAAGGATGAATCATTAAAATTGCCGTTTCCACCTTCTGTGGTAAAATCCAAAATAGGGCTAATCATATCTAGTGATGATTTGTCAATTGGCATATATTTAACCATATTGTTTGCATTCATTAATATTTTTCTACAGTTATTTGGATTGCGTTTTATAATAAGATAAATACCTATACCTAATAATCCAAACATGGCTATTTGATAATATTTTTTGTAAGACATAATTTTTTTCAAAAATTTACCATCATGATATGCATTGTACATAAAAAATACTGTAATTCCTAATATTAATAATTCTATTTTCATTTTTATGTATATAATTATCCTAGTTATATACATATAACATTTTATATTATTGTTTTTTTAGTATTGTTTTCATTTTATTTTTTTGAATATGATGCAGAAAAAAATTGTATAAATTTTGCGGTTTCTGTATTGCTTTTATTTTCTGTTTTATAATCACTAGTCGTGCTATCAACCGTATTTTTTTCATGACTTATTTTACGTTTGTATCTTTCTAAAATATTACGCAATGAATTGCTATTTTCTTTATTTGCATCCTCAAATAGCTGATTCAATTCTGACAATTCTTTTTTAATATCATTCGGATTGATAGGTTCTAAAGGGTTCTCATATAAATAATGTAAAATCACATACTTTATTTTTTCACTTATTTTTAGGTCTATTCTCGAAAGGTTTTCTCGTTTAGTATAATTCATTATGTTTAAAATAGGAAAATAACAAAAAACAAAACCCCATATATCAATCGATTTTAAAAATACATTTCTGAAATAATCCTGCAAATTCAATTTTTTTTGTTTAACATCTGTATACTCATAGACTATTTTACTAATATATTCTATAATATAATAATACGTGTACTCAGCTGTAATAATATCGTCTTTTATTTTTTTATAAAGTGGTTCAATATTTTCATTGAACAAAATTCTCATAATTTTGTTTATATATCTTACATGTCCTGTTTTGTATTCTTTATTAATATGTACAAAATGTTGCAAAATGAACGCTCTTACATCAGAATAGTATATATCGTCTGTTATTTTTAATTTACTATTCAAAAAATATTCATATCTGTCTTTAAATTCATTATTTAATATTATTACAGAAAAAGGCATATTAAATTGAATCGGACGATTAAAATGACCGCTTGATATTGGCAAATTGTCTTTTAATTTATAGTTGTGGTAACTTGTTGATAATCCCCAATCAATAATTTTAGATTCGTAATTGTCATTCATTAAAATATTACCTGCTTTAATATCACAGTGATAAATATGAAAATTATTCATAGGTACAATTGCCTGGGTCAATATATCTAAAAGCGAATTATTTATTTTTATATAATCATCGTATGTATAGCATTTTTTAATAAAATCATCTAGATCTTTACCACCATTTGGCATATTGATAGCTAATATTGAATCCAATTTTTTATTAATATTTTTTTTATATATTTTTTTTTTATTCAATGCTTTACATTTTGTTTCATAATCCTGCAAATCAGATTTTGATAATTTACTAGGTTTACATAAATGAATATCATCTATTAAAAAGTATTTTTCATAATTTGGTATAGAAGTCAATAGTTTTTTATATTTAAGGATTTCATTATATTCTTTCTCTGCATTTTTGGTCAACATCAATTTTGTAATGTTGTTATTTTTGTTGTTGTTGTTGTTGTTGTTGTCATTGTCATTTTTGCATTTAATTGAAGGAACTAATAAACATCCATAACCACCTGATCCTTCTACTTTTCCTCCATGTAACTTCTCTCTATATGCACTGTTTTTTTTTGTTTTGTTTATTTTATTTTTTTTTATATCATCTATCCTTCTTTTTTTATTATTCAAACTCATCTTTTTTTTCGTTTTATTCATTATTACTACAAATACTAATACAAATACAAATACAAATACAAAATAAACAATTATTAATATATATCTATATTATTTTTGTATATAAAAATAGATTAATAATCCGATTAAGCAAATAATAAAAACACCATATATAATTTTTTTTCGCAATCTCATATGTTCTGTCCAATGAATTCTTTTTGGTTTGTATTGTTGATAATACGATGTATAAAATTCTTCTAAAGAGATAATAGGTTTTTCTAATTTTTCATTTATTTTGTTATGAATAAAATGTGTCCAACGAATGAATGATTCTCGTGAATCTAAATAAGGGAGAACTGGATACAAGTTCAACATTTCACTAAACTCGTTTCCAAATCTTTCTATCGGTATAAAGAGACCAAAATTTTGTATCAGATCATAATATTTCTTTTTTATAACTGAATTAGGATATTTAGGATATGTCATTGCGATTGTATGAATGAAAAACCAGTAATGTGGTCCCCAAACATCTGGATCTAATTTAGTATTTTGATATGCCATTAAATTGAAATGATATAAAAAGATTACGTAATAAACATATAAATTAAAACATAAATTAAAACATAAATTAAAACATAAATTAAAAACATAAAAATATTACTAATATGAATAATTCTTCCATATGCAACAATTGTGGAAAAAACAATCATAATATATATCAATGCAAATTACCTATTACTAGTTATGGCGTCATTGTTTTTAGAATTAATAATAACATATTAAATTATTTGATGATACGAAGAAAAAATAGTTTTGGTTATATCGATTTTATAAAAGGAAAATATTCAGTTAATAACATTGAACAAATACAAAATAACATCGATGAAATGTCAAATTACGAAAAAACAATATTAGGTACGCAATCTTTTGATTTTTTATGGAAACAATTATGGTGCGAAAATACAAATTTATCGAATTATAAAAATGAAGAATATATATGTTTAAAGAAATTTGATGCAATTAAAAATGGAATTATGATAGACAACAAAGAAGTTTCATTGAACGAATTATTGGAGAATAGTAAAACAAGTTGGACAGAAACAGAATGGGAATTTCCAAAAGGTCGTAAAAATTACCAGGAACGCGATATTGATTGTGCTTTACGTGAATTTGAAGAAGAAACAGGTATACCTAAGGAAAGTATACATTTAATAGAAAATGTATTGCCTTTTGAAGAAATTTATGTTGGTTCCAATCACAAAATATACAAACACAAATATTTTTTGGGTTTTATGAAAAATGGAGATTTAAATGGATCGAATCATTCAGGTGCATTAAATTCATATTCAGACTATGATTTAACTTCATATCAACAATCTGAAGTAAGTAAATTAGAATGGAAAACAATACAGCAATGTCTAGAAAGCATTCGTCCTTATAATTTAGAAAAAAAAACTATCATAACCAATGTGAATAAAATTTTACAGGAGTTTATTTTATGTGAGTGATATAGGTTACAATCCCCAATATTCCAATTGTTGCATTAATGGTAATGTATTTTTTTTATATATTATTAAATCGATTAGATTATCGATAAATTCATTTATATATTGTTTGTTCATAATCATAAATACTATATAAACTATTAATAACAATACGAAAACCCAGACATCTTTTTTACTAATTTTGGTATTCCAAATAGTATAAAGAGGAATAATTTTTAATAGTAACATCATTAATAATAATAAAAAAACTAAATGGGTCGTGGTTTTATAAAATATCATTACTATCAACAATAAAATATTAGACGTAAGAGCGAATAATAAAGCTATTTTTGGATTATATTTTATTAAATGTAAAATGTACAAGATGTACCATATAAAAATCCAATAAGAAAAATATTTAAAAATCATATAATAGTTATGATACAACTAATATAATAAAATATAATAATAAAATATAATTATATTTTAAATGATAAATAATGAGAATATAAAAGAAGATGAAAGTGATTTAGGCTCTGAATCTGGATCAGAATCTGAAACTATAAATCCAATAAATATAGGTGAAACAGAAGAAATAGGTGAAATAGAAGACATTAATAATATTCAAAATTTAATAGAAGAAGATGAGGCAGTTGAAAAAGGAGTTGAAAAAGGAGAAGAACAAGCAAAACAAGAACAAGAGTTAGACGATTCAGAATTAAAAACAGATTTTGACGCAAACAACTGTGAAAATTTAGAAAATCAATTCAGTAAAGAATGCAACAAATTTCTTTTAAAGAAAGAATTGATGGAATATGAATTTTTATCAGAACACCCGGATGAATCAGAATATTTATACCCATCACTAAATGACCCTAATTTCAATATAAAAATAGCGGAGAGAAAAGAATTCAATGAAACACAATATGACGGATCTTTGCATGATATAAAAGAACACGCTGATTATTTAAGCAAATTAAAATTTGAATTCGCGCCTCATCAGATTTTTGTCAGGAATTTTCTCTCGTTTCAAACCCCCTATAATAGTTTGTTATTGTATCACGGATTAGGTACAGGAAAAACCTTAGCATCTATTGGTGTTTGTGAAGAAATGCGAGTATATTTAAAACAACTAGGGATTAAAAAACAAATTATGATCATAGCGTCCCCCAATGTTCAGGATAATTTTAAAACACAATTATTTGATGAACGTAAACTCAAATTAAAAAATGGATTATGGCAATTAGAATCCAGTATTGGCAATAATTTATTAAAGGAAATCAATCCCACTATGATTAAAGATATACCCAAAGAAAAAATTGTCAACCAAATAAAGATTTTAATCAACAATGCTTATACTTTTATGGGATATGACGGATTTGCCAACTATGTACGAAGAGTTCAAAGTGTAAAAGGCGATTTTAAAAATGAGAAAGAGAGAGAAAAGAAGATGATGATGAATATTCAAAAAGAATTTAATAATAGGTTGTTGGTTATTGATGAAATTCATAATATTCGCATATCAGAAGATAATGAAAATAAAAAAGTAGCACTTTATCTGATGTCACTTGTAAAAAATACGGAAAATATGCGTTTGCTCTTATTATCTGCTACACCTATGTATAACAGTTATAAAGAAATTATATGGCTTATTAATTTAATGAATGCAAACGAAAATAGAGGAATTATTGAAATAAAAGATGTTTTTGATAAAAAAGGTAATTTTAAAGAAGGAGGGGAAGAATTGCTAGTAAGAAAACTAACTGGATATGTTTCATTTGTTCGTGGAGAGAACCCATATATATTCCCCTTCCGAGTATATCCAAATTATTTCTCTCCAAAAGATACTTTTTTTGAAAACCAGGATCTGGTATATCCATTGTATCAAATGAATGGAAAGAAAATAAACCCGGATGATATTTTAAAATATACCAGTATTTATTTGACAAAAATAGGTGATTATCAATCGGATGTTTATTCTTATATTATTTATTATTTAAAAAATAAAAACAGAAAAAACATAGAAGGTTTAGGATCTTCGAGAGAATTGACTTCATTTGAATCCATGGAATCATTTGGATATACGTTGTTGCAAATGCCTATAGAAGCATTAAATATTGTTTATCCGATCGAATCAGGAAGTGAAAGTTTATTAAAAAATTATAGTGAAGAGAATGTCACTGTGGATCGAGAAGAAAATGCTGAAACAACACAAACACAAACACAAACACAAATTGATCCTCATACAATGATTGGAAAGCTGGGATTAGAGAGAATGATGAATTTTGTTGATACGAAAATGCCTTTGGAAAAGGGGAAATTTGAATATAAAGACGAAACATTAACGCAATACGGACGCATTTTTTCTCTCGAAAACATTGGTAAATATAGTAGTAAAATAAAAAATATATGTGATACTATTTTGAAATCTGAAGGAGTTATACTTATTTATTCTCAATATATTGACGCTGGATTAATACCAATGGCTCTTGCATTGGAAGAAATGGGATTCATTCGTTATGGTGGTAATTCACTATTCAAAGATCCGGCATCAGAACCATTAGATTCAAAAACAATGAAACCTCGTTCTGGTGTGACTAGTGGATTTAAACCCGCTAAATATGCAATGATTACAGGCGATATTCGATTATCTCCTAATAATAATGATGCTGTAAAAGCTCTTACAAATCATGATAATATGAATGGAGAGAAAATTAAAGTTATTCTTATTTCAAGGGCTGGTTCAGAAGGTGTTGATTTTAAATTTATAAGACAAGTGCATATTATGGATCCATGGTATAATATGAATCGTATAGAACAAATTATTGGAAGAGCAGTAAGAAGCTTTAGTCACAAAGATTTACCTTTTGAAAAACGAAATGTTGAAATTTTCATGCATACTACGTTATTACATGACGAAGAGACGGAATCAGCTGATCTTTATATTTATCGAATGGCTGAATACAAAGCCATACAAATAGGAAAAATTACTCGTATTTTAAAAGAAACCTCGGTAGATTGTTTATTGAATCAAGGACAAACCAATTTTACACAAGAAAATTTCGCTGAATTTTTAAATAAAAAAATAAAGCAAAAACTGGCGGATGGCACAGTGATAGATGATTTTCCTGTAGGTGATGTTCCATATACAATTGCATGTGATTATATGGATAATTGTCAGTACAAATGTCGTCCATTTAAAAAAATATCAGAAGAAGATATTAATGAAGATACATATAATTCCACGTTTTTAATGGTTAATTCTGATAAGATTAAGGAAAGGGTTCGTCAATTAATGAAAGAACGTTTTTTTTATATAAAAACGGATTTAATATCAGGGATCAATTTACAACATAAATATTCTATTTCACAAATATATGCTACATTAACGGAAATGATTCAGGATGATAATGAAATAATTGACAAATACGGGCGCTCAGGATATCTAATCAATATAGACGACTATTATTTATTTCAACCCATGGAATTGAACAATGAACGAGTAAGTATTTTTGAGAGAAGTGTTCCAATTGATTATAAACATAATAAAATACATTTTGAATTACAAGAAGAAAATGATATTGATATTGATAATGAGCAAAATCAGCAAAATCAGCAAAATCAAATTATGAATAAAACTGCAAATAAACCAATTTATCTGGATACTGAAACATCAGAAATTCAAAAAAATAAAAAGACACATGAAATCGATGAATTATTAAAAAAATTAAAAGAATATTATAATTTAGCAATTAATACAATAACAATTCAAAGAGGTGAAGATAATTGGTATAAATTCATTGGTGTTACTATGCAAAAAATGATGACAGAATATAATATTGATATTAATTTATTGATGGAAATATTGGTAGAGCGCATCATTGATGTTGAATTGAATTATAAAGAAAAATTGGAATTATTTAGACATTTATATTCAACTGACACAATTGAAGAGAATAGTTTTGAATGGTATGCTAAATCATATTTTTTGGATAAGATTATTAAAGGAAAACGTTTTTCAGCAATTGTATTATATAATAAAGATAAGCGACATATTCTTATAAATCGTAATGAAACATGGGTGAATGCTGAACCAGAAGATATTCATGATATTTCACCTTATATTCGAGATAAATACAGTATTAAAGAAAGTGAATATAATGAATTGGTTGGATTTATTTCTTTTGAAGTAAAGCAATCACATTATGTTTTTAAAATTAAAAATGTAAATGCAAAAAGAAATACGGGTGCTCGTTGTGATGAGAAAACAAAAGCAAAGAACATATCTGTCATCAATGAAATTTTGAGAGAAGAGAAATATACAAAAGAAAATACAAAAAATATGGTTAATCAAGAGTTATGTACTTTGCAGGAATTTACAATGCGTTATTTTAACAAAATAAGAAAAAATGGTAAGATTTGGTTTTTGGATACAGAATTAGCCATGATCTACAACTTTTAGTATATAACTTTTATTATATTATTCAGATGTAGTTATAAATATTAATTTAAAATTGAAATATAAAGATATTAAATATGTTGTATTAATATAATATAATAATACATCATAACAAGATATCATAATAATTCATTTCCTATAACAAATAAAAAAGCCATAATATAAATGAACATGACAGATTCTGATAATGATAATGATAAAATAGTTATTGTTATGGGTAATAAAGAAGAACAATTAGATAAACCAAAAGAAGACGTTATTGGTGATGGTGCTGGTGATATTATACCAATTCCAGAAAATACAAATCAAATAAATAATCAAAAAAAAAGACTATATAAATCAAATGGAAATGGAAATGAAAACAAAAAAGAAAACCAACTATATATTTATTCAAAATCAATATTAACTAGAAATATCACATTACCTATTACTGTTATAGGAAGAAATATTAAAGAAACAATTGAAAATGTTATTTATTCTCATTATGAAGGTAGATGTTTAGTGGAGGGTTATATTAAACCAAAATCTTCTAAAATTATTACATTCTCTAGTGGAGTTATATCAGGTGATCAAATATCATTCGAAGTGGTTTTTGAATGTATGATTTGCAATCCAGTGGAAGGAATGAATATTATGTGTAAAGTTAAAAATATAACAAAAGCTGGTATTCGTGCAGAAAGCGCAGTGGAGAATCCATCACCTATTGTTGTCTTTGTTGCACGAGATCATCATTTTAATAATAATAAATTTATTAATATTCACGAAGATGACATTATACAGATTCGTGTTATTGGACAACGATTTGAATTGAATGATAATTATATTTCTATTATAGGAGAATTAATGAATTCTGGTGAAAAATCAGAAAAAATAAATGTTGTTAAGAAACCTCGAATTGTAATAGAAAACGACTAACAGAACAGAATATCCATAAATCTCTACGGATAAAGAATATTATCTAGATTACATTCTTTCACGTATTGAATAATTATATTATAATTTACAAATGAATTATCATATGACCAATACCATTTATGAAATATTACATCATAAGGATTAATCGAATAACCGTAAAAACTATTTTCTCTCGACGGATGTATATTATTATTTAAATTGTAATTAAATTTATTTGTCCAATCGACGTTTTGATATCTTGGTAACATACAATCAATTGAATACCCGTTATTTAATATACAATTTGATAATCCATATTCACCATTTATAATCGCACTTTTTTTATCTATATGGTCGCAAAAAATTGTTTTTTCTTCTTTCAATAGATGTAAACCTATATTGTCAACCATAAAAAAGAAACCCTCTACTTTGGGACCATATTTTCTAGATTCATCTGTTTCAGGTAAGCATACAATCGTTGTCCCAACTAATTTAACCTTATCATTTATTTTTTTAGTAAAAAGTTCTGTCCAGTGATTTTCTGTAAAATAATGAGGTAATATTGGTCCTATAACTCCACTATTCATAAAAAAATAATAGTCGTATGATTTATTATTTTGTTGAATATATTCTATTCCACTATTGTATCCACCAAAATCAAAACCTATATTGTCTCTTTTGATAATTGTTAAATTATCTAGATTTGGAAAATTAATTTTTTCATTATAATCATGACCATTTATAACTATTATATAATCGATATCTGAATTTGTCTTTTTCAAATTATTTGGCTTTCTTCTTTCATTTTTTCCATGTTTTTCGTAATGAATTCTTAAATCATCATCGCTCATATTCTTCAAATCTTCATTGGTTTCTCTATAATAATTTACATTTAGATTTTCATAACGAGATAATTCTTTTTTTACAAAAAAAGATAAATTAAAATCACTATGGGGTGATTTAAAATAACAATAAATAACAACAGATTTCATGTTATTATATAATACATTATTTTTATTATATTATTTTACAAAAATAATATAAAATTGTTTTTTGTAAAATATATATGGAATCATTACTAGAAATATCAGATGTTGATAACATCCACAAAAATGAAATTATTGATCAAAATCAAAATCAAAATGAAACATTTGTTAATGTAAATGAATTAATTTATATTCGAGACAAAATTGAAAATATGTCAAAATATAATCAAATCAATATTTTGAGTGTTTTAAAAAATTATCCAGAAATTACGTTGAATGAAAATAGTTACGGTATTCATATTAATCTAAGTGATGTTAAAAAAGATGTAATAAATGCATTAATGTATTATATCAAATATGTTTATGAACAAGAAAACGAATTACTTTCAGTCGAACAACAGAAAGAGGACTTCAAGAATGTATATTTTGGAAAAGATAATAAAGATAATTCGAAAGTATTAGTGTAAGGAGAGCTATTAACTAGTGTATAGTGAAATGAATAAAATCAATATATCCAAAAATTTATTCAAAAGCAAAACTGATATTTTGCTGGAAACATTGAAACCTTTTATGTTTAATAATGATAGATTTAACGAAAATAATATGAAAAGCAATTCCAAAAGTAACGAGGGCGAAAAAGCCGAAGCCGAAGCGAATACTGATAGTACTGTTTTTTCAGTAAAAGCATCCGATGATCCTATCCCTATCACTAATTCATTTTGTCCAAAAGAAAAAGATAAATTATTTTGGTGTTTTTTTATTATGAAACATGGGTTTGTAGAATATGAAAAATTGAGATTGGATATTGAAAAACATGAATCAATTAATATAGTTGTAGAGAAAAAACTAAAAATTGAATATGTGGATAAATTGCGAGAAAACAAAAATTTAATAAAAAAATATAAAATAGCTCCATTGACGGAGGTAGAAAATTATTTAGTCAATGAAAATGTAATCGATGTAAAAACATTTTTGATATTGTGTATTTTGGAAGAATTGTCTGTTTTGTATTTACGAAAAAATACCTATTATGATTTATCGTTTGTTAGTTCTGACACAGATACCAACAAACAACATGTTATAGTGTGCCATTCTCCATTTAAATATACATATGAATGTGAAAAAATGTCTTTGGATATTGAAACATATAAAAACACTTATTATAAATTGGAGCAAATTGATAAACCAGTAAAAGCATTTAGCTCATATAAATTACCTGAATTGGTGGAAATATGCCAAAAATTATCGTTAAATATTATTGATTTATGTACATTAAAAAAGAAAACAAAACAGGAATTATACGAGTCGATTATTCAGTATTTTTAATATTTTATTGTTTTTGTCATGTTTTTGGATTTTCCACCTGTTCTATATCCAGGATAATATTTTTTCACAGTTCTACAATTTTATCACTCACCGTGATTGACGAAATAGATGCAGTTGATGGAATAATATTATATAATCATTCAATTTATTATAGAATTGAATGTTTTTTTTTACAAACAGCTACAACATAGTCAAACGGTTGGACATTATTAAAAATATTATAAAGAATTGTGTAAAAAATAGGAGGTAATTTTTTCTTTTTAATATAGTTTTTAAAAAAATAATCATAATATGAATTGAAAGTTTTATCTGTTATATTATACAACTCTACAATAGACAAATCATTTTTCATTATATCATTTTTCCATTTATCTAATGTTATTAAATTTTTCTCTGGTATACATAAGAAATCAGATGCTAACTTGATAAAAATATTTTTAATTGTACTGTTATTATTTGTTTTTAATATGATGTCACTTATAATAAAAACTCCATCATTTGTTAAAAGATTACTTACATTCTTAAAAAAAATAGATCTATCACTATAATGAAACGCTGATTCCAATGAAATTACTCTATTAAATTTACATGTATCAAATTTATCCAATAAATTATGAGCGTCACATTCAATATATTGTATTTTTTTTTTAATTTTAAAATTATTTTTTATTTTTTTATTTGCATATTTTATTTGTTTTTTTGAAATATCAACTGCTGTTATTTCAGATGACTTTGATATTCTTTTACTCCATAATATATCCTGTACACCATATCCACAACCAACATCTAAAATAGTAAATTTATCATGATTATTTATTTTTCCTTTTTCATAGATAAAATCACATAATTTTTTATTTGCTTTATAAAGTGTAATATTTTTATCATCCCAAAGACCATAATTCATATAATAATTTTTTTTACTAATTACTTGTATACAATTTTTCAAGTAGTAATCATAAATAATAGTATTGTTTATATTGCGAAAATATTTATTTATAATTTTGTAATAGTAATTTTGTAATAAAATAATTATTGATACTATAATTAATAATAATAAATATATACTATATTTGTTATATATATTCCACATATACTTACACATTTATTGATTTTAAATTAAATAAACGAAATTTATATAATTTTAAAATTGAATTATAATATAAAAATTATATGTGGAATATATATAACAAAAAAACTATACTAAATGAGTAACAGTAATAGTAACACTAACAAATCATCTCGACCATCTTCCTCATCTGGAATGGATTTAAAAAAACTGGTCCAGATTTATTATAATAATTCTCCTTTTACAAAAGACATTAAAAAAAATCAAGAATTAGAAGTTCGTTTTGGAACAAAATCAAACAAACCATTTACAAAAAATGATTATGATAATGTTATTAAAAAAATCAAATCATTGGGGTTTAATTCGACCAACGAACAAGGGTATTACATGTTACGTATTCAAAATGAATATTTGGATGTTAGAAGTGGGAAAACAAATTTATCAAAAATAAGAACTGAGTTGACTGGTATGAATATAATACAAGAATACTGTAGAACCAACAATATTAAAACTTTGTTATCGAACCAGGATCAACAATATAATCAATTTATACAATTTGTAAATAAATCATCTGCTCTCTCGGATGGGCAACCAATAAAACCGATTGATTTTGATGATTTTCAATTTCGTGTTTCATATAGTAATGAAGAAACTATAAATAAGAACACAGATCGTATTGTTCGTACTATGATCGATGAATGGGATAAGTCCAAAAAAGTATTTCGTTATATAAATCGAGTTACATTTAGTCATGATAATTATCCCATTAATGTAGACATTAGTATTGTAAAAAATTCTAAACGAGAAGGAAATAGTTATCGATTAAAATCCGCATATCGTTTAGACGATTCGGGTGTTTTTACTAATCCAGAAACATATGAGATTGAATTGGAAGTAGATAATACACGTATAGGTCCAGGAACAGAGTTTAATACTTCAGAGTTGATATTAAACGCGTTAAATAAAACCATTAAATTTATATTAATGGGATTACAGGGAACCAATTTTCCTATTTCTTATAGTGAGCAACATATGATTTCACGATCCTATTTAAAGCTACTATACAGTGAAAAATACGAGAATGCGAATTCAAGTGCAATGAAAAAAGAGTTGGATGCCGAAGTTGAAAACAAACGAATATATCCGAGTGATTTCATTGGTCCATCATCTTATACGCTTCAATTGCAAAATATTATTCCTATTAATGAAAATATGAATGTTCCGAATATCAGAGAAAATTTTGTCGTGACGGAGAAAGCGGATGGTGAACGTCATCTTATGTTTATATCTGAAGATGGTAAAATATACTTAATTAACACCAATATGAACATACTATTTACTGGAGCAGTAACAAAAGAAAAAAAAATAATGAATTCTTTATTGGATGGAGAACTAATATATCATAATAAAAATGGGGTATTTATTAATTTATATGCCAGTTTTGATATTTATTATTTAAACGGAAAAGATGTACGTTCTATGCAATTTGTTCCATCCAATTCTAACATTCCAACGGACGCGGAGAAAAACAAAGGCACAAACAACGATTATCGATATGTAATATTAATGAAAACAATAGAAATGATGCAGTGCAAATCAATTGTAAATTCAGATTATTCATCACCTATGCGTATTGAATTTAAAAAGTTTTATCCTTTTACAAACATGTTGTCGCAAAAACAATCGGAATTAAACAACATTTCTATATTTGGAGCGTGTAATATTATCATACAGAAAATAAATGATGGAATATTTGAATACAATACAGATGGATTGATTTTCACGCACACATCGTTTGGAGTGGGATCAAATCATATTGGACGTGCTGGAAAATTGAGTAAAGTAACATGGGAATATTCTTTCAAATGGAAACCGCCACAATACAACACGATTGATTTTCTGGTAACAACAAAGAAAAATAAAAATGGCGAAGATCTTATTACATCTATTTTTGAAGACGGTACAAATATGACTAGTATGAATCAATTAACACAATACAAGACATTAGTCTTACGATGTGGGTTTGACGAAAAAGTACACGGATATTTAAATCCATGTCAAGATGTAATAGACGATAATTTACCCGATTTTGAAAAAGACGGTCAAGGTAAAAACCAGGGTAACAAAGACAATGAATCCGGTTACAAACCAGTGCAATTTTATCCGTCTAATCCATATGATCCAATGGCAGGATTATGTAATATCCTGCTTAAAAAAGATGATACTGGTAATGAACAAATGTTCTCAGAAGAAAATGAAGTTTTTGAAGACAATACGATTGTTGAATTTCGATATGATTTATCTAGAGAAGGACAATGGCGATGGATACCATTACGTGTAAGATATGATAAAACATCGGAATTCAGACGCGGTATTAAAAATTACGGAAATGCTTATCACGTTGCAAATAGCAATTGGTATTCGATTCATAATCCAATTTCAGAGGAAATGATATCAAAAGGACAGGATATTCCAGATGAAATTGGTGGCGATGATGATGTATACTACAATCGTATTGGTGTGAATTCAAACAATCAAACAAAGGCAATGCGAGACTTTCATAATCTGTTTGTAAAAAAAATATTAATCAAAAGCGTTGCAAATAGGGGTGATACTCTTATTGATTTTGCATGTGGTAAAGGTGGTGATTTTTCAAAATGGATCAATGCACAATTATCATTCGTATTTGGAATTGATATTTCAAAAGACAATCTAGAAAACAAATTAGACGGTGCGTGTGCCAGATATCTCAATTACAGAAAAAAATTCAAACATATTCCATATGCGTTATTTGTGAATGGAAATAGTGGATTGAATATAAAAAATGGTTCGGCTATGTTAAATGATAAGGCGATCCAGATTACACAAGCAGTTTTTGGTGAAGGAGTAAAAGATGAATCAAAATTAGGTAAAGGAGTATTACGACAATTTGGGAAAGCAATGAATGGATTCTCAATTTCATCGTGTCAATTCGCATTGCATTATTTCTTCAAAGACAAAGATACATTGTTACAATTTTTAAAAAATGTAGCAGAAACAACTGCGTTAAATGGATATTTTATTGGAACATGTTATGATGGTAAACTTATATTTGATGCGCTAAAAAATGTAGAAAAAGGAGATGGAATTCAAATTCACGATCGTGAAAATAAAATGAAAATTTGGGAAATTAAAAAAGAATATGCTGATGATAATTTTCCCGATGATAGTAATTGTGTAGGATATAAAATAGATGTGTTTCAGGAATCAATCAACCAACTAATTTCTGAATATTTGGTGAATTTTGATTATTTAAATCGTTTAATGGAAAACTTTGGTTTTAAAATCATATCTCGTGAAGAGGCAAAACAAATTGGATTACCAGAAGGTAATGGTCTATTTAGTGAATTATATATGATTATGTTAGATGAAATGAAAAAGAATAAATATAATGGAATGCGATCAGAATACGGTGAAGCAAATAATATGACTAGTTATGAAAAGAAAATATCATTTTTAAATAGGTATTTTGTTTATAAGAAAATAAGACACGTTAATACTAATAAAGTCTTTATCGATGATGATGTAGTATATGAAAATATGGAAAAAGAAGATCTAATAGAAGAAAAAAATAAAATCGAAAATCTAGAGGCTCCACAAACTCCACAAACTCCAGAAGTCATGGTGCAATCAAAAATTAAAAAATCAAAAATACCAGAATCTTCCGTGAAAACCATCAAAAAATTAAAACAAAAAATAATAATTGAAGAATAAAATAAAAAAATAATACATACTACAGTTAATACTTAAATATTTACAAATATTAATTGTATACCTGTAAATATCACAATGAATTATTATATATTACCAAAAAATAAAAATACGATTATATTTAATATAGAATTTCGCCCGTTTGAACCACAGTTGTTTATTTCTCATAGTTTGTACAATTATATTTCAAAATTAATAAAATTAATAGATAGTGTGCCTATAAATCAAATTAACGAAAATACTAACAATAGCAACAATACCAACAATACCAACATATTAAACAATGAACAATTTGAGAATATAAGAAATATTATACATCCATATAAATTTATATATTCCAATGTACCTAATACATCGATCTCTGTAAGTAAATTAAAACCATTTTCAAATACATTTTATGACTTTATTGAAATAATTAAATCATTGAATATTTTTGAGTTATATGCAAATAAAAAAATAAATACATTATTGTTTGGTGAAAATAGTTACGCAATTATGGAATGTATGGATATTATTCGAGAAGATTACAACGATAATTTTAATTATATCAATGATTTTAAGAATTATTATTATATTATCAACAGCAATGATATACAAAAAAAAGGTATTGATTTTTTATTTTATGATTTATTTTGTGAAAAATCGGATACTCTGACAACGAAACATAATTATAATATAATTATAAAAATACTACATAGTATTTTTTGTTATCAAAGTATACATGGTATATGTGTAATTAAAGTAGGTGATTTATTTTATAAACCGATAATAGATTTATTATACATTTTATCAAATTCATACAATCATATTTATATTATTAAACCAATTACATGTGATATTACAAACAATGAAAAATATATAGTTTGTAAAGATTTCAGTATTATTGATAATAGCATGGATCTATACACACAATATTTGCTGGAATTTATCAAAACTGATAATGTTCTTTTGAACGATATAATTAATAAAAGCATGAATAGTGATGATTTTTATTTACATAATATAATTAAAAATGATATTCCATGTCATTTTTTGAATAAAATAGAAGAATTAAATATTATTTTTGGCAATAATCAATTGGATGTATATAATTCAATGTTAAATTTGATGAAACACAAAAATAAAGAGGAAAAAATTGATTCTATAAAAAAAATAAATATTCAAAAATCAATTCATTGGTGTGAAAAAAACAATATACCTCACAATAAATTCATTGAGAAATTGAATATTTTCTATAATAATTACGTTGAACCAGTGAAATAACAAATTACAGAGCGAAGAAATATTATTATATAAACTAACCTTTTATGTTTATATAATAAAATGCTCGTACACGGGTTCGAACCGTGGACCTTCGGCTCATAAGACCAACGCTCTAACCAACTGAGCTATACGAGCGCTTATAAATTTGGATTATTAATTGTTTTCATTAGCTGTTTAGCTGTTTTGCTTTTTTTTTCGTGTTTTATCATTTATTTACTATTCATAGAAATTGTTTTCTTATTTTTATCATCATGGTGATATTCATTTATAGTATTTGCCTTTGTTATAGCATAATAACCACATGGACCGCAATGATCTTCATTGGATAAATCTATTTTAGTATTTAATTTTTTATTACAGTAATCTATGTTCCATCTTCCCATTTGTTTTGGTGGATCTTTTGGTATAATTTTCGATAAAAAATTTACTATGAATTTCATATAATATTATATAGTACAATATAATATTTTTAAGTATATTTTTTAAACGTATTTTTCTATGATTCTATGATTCTATGATTCTATGAAATTATAAATCCGCAATAGTTGTACCTACTTTGTTGATATTTACTGATTCTGTAATAGCACAACTTTGTTTGTTTTGTAAATAGTGTGTATATAAATACGGGTTACATACAGGAGCTTTATTTTTATATATAAAAGGTATTTCAGGAACACCTCCTAATAATGTGGTTGGACCAATACCCAAATAAATGCCCTGTTTTTGTTGTTTATTATAACCCGCTAAATTTGTTTCGATTGTATTGACGTTTAATTTTAATGTTCTAGTACTACTAGTAACAGCTCCTTGATATGCAAATTGTGGATTGCTTGGTTTATAAACAACGAGTTTACAACCTTTTGGATTGCTAGGTCCTGAGAAAGGAACACCGTAATATGGATTGTTTATGTAATCATAAAATATTTTAATGGCTTTTTCTCTCGAAGTCTCGTTTGAAATACTTTCTAAAAACACTGCAAATTCCTTAAATGTGCTAATTTTTTTACTGTTAAACTCATTTATTTCTTCCGGTGTTAATAATTGTTGATTTGTTATTAAAATAAACAATGTGTTTATTAAATAAATTTCAGAGGTTTCCAATAATTCACTGTTAGGTTGACAATTTGCAACATATGTATTCGCATTAATTAAAGCTAATTCACCCCCTGGTTTTAAAAATGTTGCACTATTTTTAGCACCATACTGAAGAGCTTCTACAGCATTGTATGGATCATTGGAAGCATTAATATTATCAGCCGTTTTAATATCGTTTACACCTATTTCAGCGCTACGTAAGAAATTGAATACACGTTGGTCATATGTTTGACAACGATTTTGACGATATTGTTGCAAAGTAGTATAATAATTTTTTGATAAATTGGTACTAGCATAAATAGCTCTACGTTTAGCTTTTCTCTCTTCATTACAACAAAAAGAGTTTGATGTAGTAGTAGCATTTGGATTTTCAGTAATATATGGATTGTTTGGTTTATATGAAGCAATAATACCTATTCCATTACATGTCTGACAATTTTTATCTAATTCAGTAACATTATCAATTTCTGTTTCTGAATTTTGCTTAATTGAAAATGAACCAGGGTTATCAATCATTTGTCTTATTAAACTTCCTTTTGTAGATGATTTTACTGCTCGACTCATATTTCTTGATATTAATAATGCTTGTGGACTACTAGGGTCTAAATGAGGAATTACAGTTCCTTTTCTGTATATTTTAAGTGGACGTGGTAGACCAAATTTTTGTGGATAATAATTAGATGGATCCCGATTTGTTAAAGGTCGTATATTACCTGAAGTTGTTCCTATTGGATAACTATTTGGTCCAGTTCCTTTCCATGAAACATAAGGAACCGCACCATTATAAACAGAACGATTGTTATAACTCGACATTCCTAACGGATAGTAAGCAGTTGACATTATATTATATTATCTAGTATTTTATCTTGTATTTTATATAATATATATACTTTATTATATATATAGTTTATTATATAATATACATATTTTATTATAATTTATACAATCATAAAATCATAAAATCATAAAATCATAAAATCATAAAATCATAAAATCATAAATGAAATATTTCATAAATAGACAACTTTTCAATAATATATTTGTATTTTTTTTGATATGTTTTTTTTTATTCTTAATAATTTATCAGTTATATTTAGCCAATAAATACAATTATCATTTTCGAGAAAATCACTCTAAATGGATGGAAGGATTTAGTCAAATTAATAATCAAAATCCAATTGATTGCAATTCAGATAATTTATCTAGTGTTATTTCTAATGCAGTTGAGAAAGATATTAATAACATTTCAATATTATCTAATGACATTACTAACACTAGTAGCCAACTTACTCCACTTCTCGGTGAGTCAGATACTAGAACAAAATTAAATAATATAACTAGTCCTACATTAAATGATTCTTCTACTATTACTGACATCTGCAATGCAATTAAAACAAATAGATACAATTTAAGTCAACTGAATACCAATATTAATAATATTTACCAAGATGCATTACAAATATCTAATGGACAAACTACTACATTTACTGCATTAACCTCAAATAATATTACTTATCCATGTGCACCTGAAAATAATATAAACATGACGTCTCTTTGTAGTTCAGAAAATACAAATATAAGTAGTATAAATACTTTAAGTACGAATGTAATGACTTTAAATAATTTTGTAACTACTTTGCAGAATGATCAGAAGAATAAAGCAACTAATCAAAATAATTCAGCAAATACAATTGCAAATAGTGTTGGTGTTAACAATTAGTAACAATTAGTAACAATTTATTACAAATTGTAAATTATAATATTCAATTTATATATATTATAATTTTTAAAAAAATATAAACATGTCTACATCTACAGCACCAGGTACAGCATCAGGACTTGCAGTTTATGCTTCTTCTTCTGTACCAACATATGATTATCAATCATTTATCCAACCACCCAACAATTTGGGTGTTAGCAGTAATAAATCATGGAAACAATTTGATGATAATCTTCAAGTAGCTACTAATTATGGATTGTATATTACAGATGATCAAACTCTTGTAACCACAACAGGTCAACCATTAGGAATGGATTATTTGTTAGATACAAACACGAAATGTAAGGCAATTGATTTAAGTGGATCTCCTTTAGTTGAAAGATATGTATATATTCAAACTAATAATCCTGGTGGAATGCTTGATAGTCTTATATCAGATATTGAAAGAGGACTCAGTCCTAACAATTTAGAATTAGCATTTACTCCTTCTATTGATTGTCAAGGTGTTTCATTAATGACGATTGATGAAAATGGAACAATTGGTTATGGTCGTGGTTGGGTTGCTGTATCAGAAATAAGTACGATTGATCCATGCCAATTTGAAAGTGGTGTGAATCGTGTAACAAACCAAAAATGTGGTGAAAGTTTTGTTAATTATAATGATTCAAAATATGATAATAATTTTATTTATGATAATAGAAAGAAAAAGAAAAAGGATGTAGTAGAATCTATTTATTTTACAGGAATTATGATGTTTGGATTATATTTAATTTATTGTTTCATGAAAAAAACAAAATAAATAATGTAAAATGTTGAATATTTTTATCAATATCAATATTCATCGTAAAAAGTCAAAGCAGGATATGGTTTTTGACCCATCATTTGGTCGTATCTAGGTTCTACTGTGCGAATATTAAGTATTGGAGCTGATGTAGATGCTAAAGAAGAATTTTCTATACCGAGAGGTTCATTGTTTGTACATGAAGCCGAACCACCTTTATATGTGCGTCTTATTCTTTTTGATTTTTTGGATTTTTTTTCTCTTTTTGCTTTAGCTTTTTTTGATGATCGTTTTCTACCACCTTGTTGTTTGTTATTGTTGTTGTTGTTTGTTGATACTTCTCGGTATTTAGAAATTGAATTATTCACGTATTTTTCTTTTGGTTTAGATGATGACGCACTTGATCCAGTTGACGCACTTGATCCAGTTGACGCAGTTGACGCAGTTGAACTTGTAGACTTTTGAGGCATAGGTTTTGAAGGAAAACTACCATCATTATTTGTATCTTTTGGTTTTGTAAAATTGTACAATGTTTTTTTTGCACTATTAAATAAATTACCAAAAAAACCACTAGTTTTATCTGCTACCTTTTTTGTAGTATCTTGTGCTTTATTAGCAACATCTTTACCACTGTTTGTTATTTGATTACCAGTATCGTTTATAACTGATTTAGTAGAATCTGTAACATTATCTATAGCTTTCTTGGAGTATTCTGTCAAATTTTTATAATCATATAATATTTGTTTTCCAGATTTAGTTAATAAATCGCCTAATTTACCAGTTAAATCAGTTTTGCTATTGTTATTTGGAACGTTTGGAACGTTTTGACTATCGCCTCCCCATTTTAAAAATGGTATTTTCACACCACAACCACATTTTTTAGATTTTTTATGTGAAATTTTTTTTGTACGTTTACCAACATTTTTTTTTGACCGCATCTATAAATTATAATTATAATTAATGAATAGTAACTTTAATTATAATATAAGAAGAAATTAATTATTTGTTATTTATTTCTTGCCTTTAATTATGCTTTTATATAACCAAAGTGCTAGTAATCCACCCAATATTTCAACAATACAATAAGGCACTATAGCTGTTTTTGGAATTTTACCAGCCATTCCCATTCCAATAGCAACTGCTGGATTAAAAGCTCCACCAGATATTTTTCCACCAATTAAAACAATAATTGCTAAAGTGGCACCGATAGCTAAATAGTTTCCAGTATATAAAACAACAAAAACTAGTAAAGCGGTTCCAATAAATTCAACTAAATATTTATGCATTTTAATGTACGCGATATACTATATTCTAATAAAATAATTTGTAGTAAAATAAACAATGCAATGTAAAATTAATAATTTTGTCGTACTAATGATCCCCATGCACAAACCTGACCATTTCTTAAAGAATAATTATAAATTGAACCTTTTTTTGCTGGTGCGGTACATCCACCTGCACGTGTTTTACGTAATGCATTCTTCACATCATTTTTATTATAATTTTTATAACTTAATGGAACGACGTCAGGTAACCCGGTTTTTAATGAACTTTTGCCAACACTAACACGTTTTCTAGCTGATGTGTAGAGAGAAGAACATACAGGTTGATTATATTTTGCATATAACAGTTTTCCTGTAACAGGATCAACTGGATAATATTCTTCAGTTGTATTAATATCTTTCGGATATACACCGTAAGGGTTATTCAATTTGGTTGCTGTTCTAATATATTCTCTTCTAGCATTTGAAAATTCACTAGCTCCATCTGATGGATAAAATTGAGGAGGATTTGGATGTTTTCCTGTTAAAACACCGTAACTGTGATAAGGCATTGCAGATGGATAATTCGATGTTGTCAATGGTCCATAAACAGGAGTTACTATAATATCATCAAATTGAGTCATATTTTAATTGTTATATTTATTATTGCTATTATATTATAAATATATTATTATAATATCATATTTTATTCTATTATATTCTATTTCATTCTTCACATCGTATAAATTTACACCTTAAATAATTAATATCTTCTTGATCTTCTCCATGCACTTTGAGATGCTGAATTCTTATCCCCACCATACGAATAATCATTATAATTAACGTTGATTGCTTTTTGTTTTAAATATGTCGTATAATTAGAACTGTCATAAACATATCTAACATTACAGGATGCAGGAGGAACACCAGTTCCATCACACATGTATTGAATTGCACCAAAACGCTGTTTTAAACCGAACATTCCAGGACGACTTTGGAATGTTTGACATGGTCCACCACATGTATAATTGTCTCTACATAAAAGATCTCCTGAATTTGTAACAGCACGAAAAGGTGTTTGTATTGTTTTTGCTTTTGTATTCCATTTATTTGCACCTTTTGTATTCCATGCATTTGTAAGTGTAAATCTTGTCTGTGCATATAAATCATTATTATCCACGTCCTGAACTGGTGGTGGAATAAAACCTTTAATTGGACCACCTAAATAAGGAGTTTTAGGATTGATTGATTGAGGATACATAAACATTCCGTAGTTAGCATTGTAACTTCCTGATATAGGGTTATTAATTCCAACAGATGTCATTTATTTATATTTGATTTACAAACTATATATATATTTATGAATATAATTTAATTATGAATTATAAATAAAAAAAGGAATAAAATAAATAGAAACGATCAGTAAAATTACATTTGAATTTAATTGATATGTCGCAAAATTAGAACTTAAAAAAGTCGCTAAAATAATCGATGTCACACTTTCAGTGGATGTTCTATAACTAACATCAACAGAATTAATATCCAAATAATTAAATAATTTAAATGTTTTTGGTAGTTTGTGATAAAATGTTAAATAATAAAAGAAATCATATACTAATTGCATAATCACTGATAAAAATGTGAATCTGTAAATTGTAAATTCATTAAAAATCAATGTATAAAATAAACGTGTCAATATTATTATCAACATCATGGTTGATATACTCCATATCGATAATGTGAGGGTATATTTTTCATGCCATAATTTAAGTCCTTCAGTATTTCCAATTGTTAAAAATAACGTAAAGTATGCTACATACATGACTGTTAACTCTGAGTTAATACATCCATTTAATATAGGTAAATAATCACCTAATTTATAAAAATTAGAAATGTCAGCGTATTTCATCATAGTTTTACGAGGTTTGGTTGTATTGGTTGTATTCGTTGTATTTTGTGAATTCATAATTAATCAATAAAAAATATAGTATATATTTTAATTATATTATCATGTTATTATTTTTATTTTCTAAATAATATATTTTGTTTGTTTTGTTTGTTTTTGTTTGTTTTTGTTTGTTTTTGTTTGTTTGTTTTTTTTGTTTTTGTTGTTTATATTTACACATGTTCTGTTATTATTCTAGGAACAACATTCATCGATTGTAGTTCGTGAAATATTAATTTACATGCATATGGTATTTTAACCAATGCAAAATTAGTTCTGTTATCACATGTTTTACAATGATGAATCGATGATGAATTATCGTCATTATACGCTGATATTAATCCACATTGTTTACAGACATGTACTTCATATTTATCAGATGAATAATACATTCTATCTTGTGTAAATCTGGATGCTCCATGCGAAACCATACAATCTCTTTCCATTTCACCAAATCGTAAACCACCATCTCTGGATCTACCTTCAGCTGGTTGTCTAGTCAGATTTACCATTGGACCAATCGATCTACTATGTGTCTTGTCATTTACCATATGCTTTAATCTTTGATAAAATACAGGACCCATAAATACACTACATTCAACCTGTTCGCCTGTCAATCCATTATATAACAATTCGTTACCATGTGCCTCATAACCTACTTTTAATAATTCTTTACAAATATCTTGAACCTCAAAATCACCAAAAGAGGTACCATCTCCAAATAATCCCAAAGACAACAAAGTTTTTCCTAAAACCGTTTCTTTTAACTGACCAATTGTCATTCTACTGGGAATAGCATGTGGATTGATAATAATATCTGGTTTTAATCCATCTTTAGTAAACGGTATATCTTCTTCTGGAATAATATTACCAATTGTACCTTTTTGCCCATGACGACTGGAAAATTTATCTCCAATCACCGGTTTTCTAACAATTCTCAACTTTACTTTGGCGAAATTATAACCATCACCATTTCTATCTATATAATTTTTGTCAATATATGTTTCTTCATTTGTTCTATATATCTTACTTTGATCTTCAAATTTTATTATCTTTGTATGATCGTTTCTATTTTCTTTTATAGGTGTAATTTTTGATATAATTATATCCCTATTTTCAACCAGTGAATTTTCTGGAATAACACCTTTATTATTTACTTTATTGTAATTTCCAAATTTCATACCCTTTGTCTTACTCGGATCTGGTTTACATCGGATTTCTTCGTCACCATTGATACGTTGTTTATCTTCATCTTTTTCTGTATGATAAATTGTAGCAATAAACAAACCTCGATCAATTGATCCTTTATTAAATAATAACGAATCTTCCTGATTATATCCAGTATGTGTCATAATTGCAACAATTACATTTGTTCCAGATGGAATTTTATTTAATTGAATCATATTCATAATGCGCGTATCTACCAAAGGACGTGTGGGATAATTCAATACGTAAGCAGTTTTATCCATACGATTTTCATAATTCGTTACATAAACACCCATTGCTTGTTTTCCTTGCGCACACTGGTACGTATTACGAGGTGATTGATTATGTTCAGGAAATGGAATACATGAAGCCAATATACCAAACATTGTACTAGGATGAATTTCACAATGTGTATAATATAACATTTTATCCGTATTTTTTTTACTATTGATCAGCTCATCATGATTGACCGATATTAATGAGAAACTTTGCTCTTCTGGATCTATGTATTCCAAAACACCGTCCTCTAAAACCGTATTCGTAAATAAATGATCCCAATTGATTTCTTTCTTTTTCAATTTATCTAATGTTGATTCTTTTAATAAAATATCATTGTTTTTTACTCGTAATAGAGGTCTAGTCAATCTACCCGCATCATTACAAATTCGTATTTCCTTCATTTTATAATCAAATACAATCGACGTATAAATATTAATAATACCACTGTTTTTTTTCTCTTTCAACATCGTGTATAACTCGACTGGATTATCTGAAAATCCAACCCAACAACCGTTGATCAATACCTTTATCTTATTAAACATATCATTTGGTTGAATATCAGTTTTGTTGATGTTAATAATATAGGGTTCAACATATTCATGTAATGACAACGAATTGGAATGAATTGTAATATGCGTCATATAACTGAGATTTTTTACAATGCCAACGCTTTGACCTTCTGGAGTATTGTGCACAGAAAGACCATCTTTTAGAATAAAACGTCCGCGTTTATCGTGCAGTTGCCATCCAACAAATGGACCAATTCCTACTTCCTCTAATTTAAATTTACTACACATAAACGATTTACTTCTTATTATTTGGGTTTCATTTTCTAGTGGAACCAATTTTTTTCGCGGTAAAAGTGTTGGAATTTCACAAATTTTGTGACCTGTAATTATCAATTCTTTGTAAGTACTAAATTTTTTCAACCCTGTTTTTTCATCCGTCCATTGACTTTTTCCTTCTTTTAATCCACATGAAAATCCGAGCGACATTGCTAATGTATAAGCGTCTTCTACTATTCTATAGTTTGCGGGTCCTTGACAAATACGTATTTCACGTCCTTGAGCACGAACAGATCCATCCGTATCTACTAATCCAGCTAAAACCTTTAATCTAGTTTCTCTATCATTGGTAAGATATTCATTTGGAATGTGTTTGTTTTTTAAAAGATCATATTTACGAAGATATTTTTTAAGCGGTGCTTCTTCTATTCTATTACAAATTCCATCCAAGTACGCCTCTTTATTTTTCTTTGAAACTACGCTATAACAATATCTTCTTCCTCTAGCTATAACAGCACCATTTTCTTCTGCCCATTTTTCCCAATAAGCCAATGTTTCAAAATCGGTTTTATAATTTAAAGCAAATCCACTACCATCACTTAAACCATCTCCTAACCACATACCAAGCAAATATGGATCCATTTCTACTTCTTTTTTTGTCCAATGAATGCCTTCTGTTTTAAACAACACTAATCGATCTTTGGTTCTTTTGTTTAATTTTAAATAATTCTCAATAGTTATATCTATTGTATCATCATCGTCTGTGATACTAGATACAAATTGTCTTGCATCCTCTAAACATGTGAAATGTTTTTCTTGAAACACTAAACTATCACGATTCAAAAATTCTACAATATGAGTATAATTTCTATCTTTTCTGGTTGATGGTCGAATCGTTTTGTCACCACGAATTTTTAGTGTAAGAATATGATTATCGGTTACACGATGTCCCATAAAATTGGATTTGTCTGGAATAATATCGTACATATTTTTGTAACCTTCACATGTACTTCGAACACGTGTTGGATTACCCAGATCATCTATTAAAACATCATCCACTTTGATATCCACTGCTAATTTGACAGTTCCATCCCACATTAAAATTTCAGTATTTGGATCGAAACATTCTGCTGGACATAAATAACCCCATGATGTATTATGCAATTTACGCGGTGGAATTAATTTACCACTTTTATCTGTAGGTGTTGATATACGACGTGCATGACTTAAACTAGATATATACGTTAATCTATTTAAAACCTGTGCAACACCTACTTTATTACTATTAATATGTTTAATACCAAAATCACCTGTAGCTAATGCTCTTTTAATCCCATTTTCTATTGTAGTAGATTTTATTATTTTATATATGTTTGTCAAATTGATAATATTTTCATAGTCTTCTGTCGATTTCCATGAACCATTGTTAATTTCACGAATTACCTGCTTTTCCATATCTTTTACTAATTTATTGAAATAATTACGAAACAAATTGTTCAACAGTGTTCCTGTTAAATCAATTCTTTTATTCAAATAAGAGTCGCGATCATCTCCTTTAATAATATCAAAATTGACCAATAACAAACGATTCGTCATATGACCTAAGAAGTATTTTTTTTCCGTCATAGTATGACAGTGAGTAAATAAATCATTGTTTAAGATATCCATTGTAAATTCCATTTTTTTACGTGCACCGGTTTCTTTGTCCATATTAATAGGAGTATACATAGCATGTGTTGTAATATATTTAATTGCATCTTGTTGTGTAAGATATTTATTAGAATCAATAATAGATGCATGTAAAGCATCCAGCAATTTTTTATTTAATTCGTCATCAATATTCAAAAGAATCATCTCACATATTTCTTTATCAGAAATAACTCCTAATGCTCTAAAAAGTACAAACAATGGGATTGGTATTTTAATACGAGGTAATTGAATTACCAAAGGTTGACCAAACCCATTATTTTTAGAACAAACCATAATATTTATTTGTTTTGGTGAAATACACTTAAAATCAGGAACAGATTTTATCTCAGCCATCCATGTATATTTTGATTGATTTTTAGAAATATTATAACAATACACTTTATTTTCTGCTGCGCGTTCCTGACCTAGTACTGTTTTTTCTGAACCATTAATAATAAAGTATCCACCAGTATCAAATTTACATTCACCTGTATAGGTATTTTCTACATGTTTATATTGAGTAAGAGCACAAATATTTGATTTTAACATAATAGGCAATTTTCCAATATGAATTTTTGGTAAGGTTTTGTAAAATGTTTGCATATTTTCTAGATTTTCACCATTTCTAACAATATATTTAATATTAATATCTACTGTCATAGCAGATGCATATGTAAAATTTCTTAATCTGGCTTCATAAGGAAACATCAATTTTATCGCTCCATTGTTCTCGTGTATTTGTGGACGATAAATATTGAAATTTTCGAAATTGACATATAATTCTAATGCGTATTTTCCAGATTTCGCATCATAATCCTGCTCTGAAGCGATATGAAGTGGATTAAACATCTCAATTGTTTTTATAATTTGATAACCTACAAAATGATTATAGGATTCTAATTGATGTCTTACTAATCTTTCCAAATGTTGTCCTTCAAAATACGATTCTATTAATGACCACGGATCTTCCAAATTGTATTTGTATGCATCTTCACAATTTTTATTTTCGTGTTCACCGACTTTTTCATATGTAGTCATTTTGATGATTTAATAATTGATTGATAAAATATTGATAGGATTAGATATTATTTATAAAACAATAATTTTAATCCTATTAATTAATTATAAATATACTTCAATTTATTTTTTAAATACTTTTACCGCTTTTCAATATTTAGCATCGTTTTAAATTTTATTTTTTATTGTAGATATAATAATATCACTAATACCAATAATATCAATAATATCAATAATACCAATATCATAAAAATATGTCAAATAAAACTATCAGTATTAATCCAGAATTATTCAAAGTAGGGGGTACTTTGAATAAAAGTCAAAAAAAAACTTCCATGAATAAATCGAAGAAATTACCGCCTCCTATTATTTCTCCAAATGTATTAAAAAACAAACTAATAAAACGAATAAAAGAATATAAACAAAAAGAAACTATTGGATCATCTTCAACCGATAATAGAAAAGATGAAAAAACAGTGTCGGGATCTTCGAGCACAAATCTAACTGAATATACCGATGAATTTTATGATTCAATAAATTATTTAAATACACTTTCTAAGCAAAAAAAAATAGAAAAAACACATGAAGCATTCAAGGCTGATATTGTATCTAATAAACCTAACGTACAACATAATAAAACATTGAAACAATATACTGAACCATTTATAGATGTTAATATTGATTTACCTGAAGAATTAATGGAAGTGAAACACAGTGAGATAGAAATACCCTTATTATCAAACAACAACAATCAAACCCATTATGTTATAGATAAAGATACACCATATGGTTGTTTGAAGAATGGTTTAAAACCTACTTATAAAACATGGAATCAAACCAAAAAAAAATACGATATCACAGTTGCGGGGGATAGTTTACAAATAGAACAACCTTTACAAATTTCATTGAACGATCGTGAAAATAAATTAAACAAAATAAAAGAAGCATTTTCAAAGAAAAAAGAAATTCAAAACAATTACCAGGATGATATATTTTTACAAAAAAATATGATATCCAAACAGCCATCACATGAATTGAGTGAGCCAATACCCGCATCTATACCCGCATCTAACCAATCAACGTTGCATAATCATAATACAAAACCATTAGAATCATCATCACACCAACAAGTACAACAACAACCACAACCACAACCACCAATCGAAACATTACCATCATCACTGCCATTACAACCACAAAGATTTCATGAAAAAAAAATTACAAAGAAAACTATACGTAAAAAATATAATATAGGAAAATCACTTTCTCATAGAAAGGTCGGTATACTATTAAAAGATAGAAATACAAGAAAATTATTGATAAACGCACATAGAGAATTGAAACGAAAAAATATCAATGAAATTAAAAATTATTTGCATAAACATGGTTTATTGAAAATTGGAAGTAATGCACCAAATGATATATTAAGAAAAATATACGAATCAGCAATGCTTACTGGTGAAATAAATAATATAAATAAAGAAATGCTTTTGCATAATTTTATGGAATCAAAAGATTAAATAAAAATTTAATATATAAATAATATAATAGTAAGATTTAATATGAATATATCAAATGATTCAGATAATACAAACAATAAAACAGACATGACAAAGACAAAAAATAAATTACCAGATTATGTTATTAATTTTTTAAATAATTTAAGTGAATATTTACAAACGCCATTTTATTTTTATGGAAGTGTACAACGAAGTGATTTTTTTCCTGGATATAGTGATATAGATATAGATATATTTACATACAACGAAAAGGCGTTAATTAATACATTATCTAATTATTTACAAATAGACAAAAAAGATTTTAAAAAAATTATATGGCAAAATGATAAAAAAAAAATTATTTATGGATATAAATATTATTATCAAAATGAATCATTGAATATTAGACTAGAATTTTCTATTTATAATGAAAAATATAAAAAATATGTATTAGAATCACATGAATATAAAACAAATCTACCTTTATATATTGTAATAATGCTCTATCTATTAAAGTTTATTTATTATAAATTACAAATGATTGACTCGAAAATGTATAGAAAATATAAGCATTATATTTTAACTGATTTGATTAATTATAAAAATCATATTTTTGTTGCTATTTAATATTTATTATTGTAGAATATTTATTTGATATATTTTACAATATTATTGTAGGTGTAGGTGTAGATGTAAGTATATTTGTTTATCTACGTATTTTTCGTGAATTTCTGGATTTTTTAGATTTTTTTGTTGCTTTTTTATTTGATTTTCTGGATTTTCGTGATTTTCTTTTTGCAACACGACGACGTGATTTGCGTTTGCCACCAACATCATATGTATTATTATTATTATTATTATTATCATTTTTGTATAGGTTGCTGTTATCGACGTTATATCCAACTTTGTATTTGCCGTTCCAATTTTCGAATATTTGTTCTTCTTTGCACTTTTTAATTGTTTTCAAATCTGCTAATAAATTTTCTTTTGTTAGATCATTACCTATAATATAATGAACTAATTCATTGTCTTCCTCTGGTATTTTATAAACTGATTTCAAATATTCTTTAAATTTATCAAAAATGTTAAATTTCTCAAAAATATCATGATCAATATCATTAATACGCTTACTTTCATAAAAGTCTAATATAGGTTGTATTTTATAATTCATTTTGTTAAGACATGATAAAATAGGATCATGCTTTGTATTATTGTAATTATCATCTATACCATTATTATCATAAGGATCAAATATTCGATCGATTTTTCCTTTTTCTAATTCGTTTTTAACTTTATATAAATTCACCAATATTTCACCATCATTCAAATCATCATTATTGCGTAACTTTTTATTAAGAAATTCAAAACGTTCATTATATTTATTATATTTATCATTCTCTCCACGAATAAAATTAAAATAATCCAAAACTGTTTTAGAACTTGTAAATAAATTTTTTTTATTATTAAGTTTGCCTAATTTTAAATAATATGATTGATAATATTTTTCATCTGGTTTTTCTTCATCATTAAATATTGGCAAATCCCAAAATTTTGCTGGTAAGTCTAAATAATAGGTATTATTATTATTATTGTTCATATCACTCATAATATTTTTTATTATCCCTTCATTTTTTTTTAGTAATTCTGGAATTTTACCTGTATTATAATTTTCTTTTATTGAATTAAAAAAAGATGAATATTCACTTGGTATCTCTATTGGTTCTAAATAAATTTTTATATTTCTTTTTTTTCCTTCAATTTCATTTTTACTCTTATAAACCTTCATAAATCCATATCTAGGTATATCTTTATTCAATTTATTCATTTCTTCAAATATGTATTTTTCATCTAATGTTTCTTGACTTAACATAATAATTATTTACTAAAAATAATTAAACGTATTTTTGTTATATAATATATTAATAAAAAAATATAATTTTAATAAAATATTAATTTTACTATAAAATAACATTATTTGTTTTATCTACGTATTTTTCGTAATTTTCTGGATTTTATGGATTTTCGTGATTTTCTTTTTGCAACACGACGACGTGATTTGCGTTTACCACCCATTATTTTTAATCGGTCGACTAAAATATCTTTTGCCACATATACTTTATTTAAATTATCACGAATTTTATTCGTATCCGTATCTAATCCTAAAGAATTATTATCGATAATTTTGTCAAACTTTTTACCATCATATTCACCTAAATATATCAATGGTAATTGTAGCCCTTCTGATGTATGCGAAAAATTATCATCATACGCATTATCACGATACGCATTATAATAATATTTTTTACCCTCTACTAAATATTTGACTTTATCAAAATAATCATTTAAAATAACATTAAAAATTTTAATTTTACTTTGTTCATAAATTTTCATTCTATCATAATTTTTATTAGCAATATATTTAGTTGTAGCTGATTTCATTTTATATTTTGTATTATCATCTGTTGCTGTTATCAAATAATAATCAGGAACAAGAGTATTTTGTTGTGTTTTATAAATTAGTGTTATTTTTAATCCAGATGCAGTTTGTGCCCGCAAATACTCCTCATCGGTAACACTCATAATAAATAATTAAAATATAGTTAAATATATTTTACTATATGATATAACAAGATAAAAAATTATGACATTGATAAAAGATTATTTTGATTTAACAAAGAAATATATTTTCGAGTATGGAGAGAAAACAATTTTATTAATGCAAGTAGGTGCTTTTTATGAAGTATATGGAATACGCAACAAAGATACTGATAAAATTCGCAACAGTCAAATTCAAAATTTTGCTAAAATATGTGAATTAAATATTGTGGATAAAAGTATTTGTATTACAGAAATAAAAAAAGACGAAACTATTGTTATGGCTGGTTTTAAAGATATTATGATTGATAAATACATAAAAAAATTACAAGAAGCAGGATATACTGCAGTCGTTTATACACAGGATGAGCAAACTAAGAACACCTCTAGAAACCTCGCTGGTATTTTCTCTCCAGGTACCTTTTTCAATAATGATCAGGATATGTGTGATGGTTCCAACTCACGAAATAAACTAACAAACAATACTATGTGTATTTGGATTGAAACCATTGAATCCAAGCTTATAGAACCAAAGGGGAAGTTCGTCATGGTTGGTATTTCCAATATTGATATTTATACAGGAAAAACTACATTATATCAATATAAGGAAACATATATTCATAATCCAACTACATATGATGAATTGGAAAAGTTTGTTTCGATATATGAACCAACTGAAGTTATTATTATAAGTAATCTCTCCACCTACGAAATAGAAGATATCATTAGTTTTTCCAATATCAAATCTCTTTTGATTCACAAAATTAGTTTGGTATCTGCCAATGGCAACGCCACCAACACCAACACCAATATCAACGAATTTACTAAAAAAGCACGTAATTGTGAAAAACAAATTTATCAAAGAGAAATTTTGGAGCGATTTTATAATATAAATGACTTTGGTGTTTTTATGCAAAACTTTTATGATTATTCTGTTGCAACACAATCATTTTGTTTTCTTTTGGATTTTATTTATCAACACAATCCTTATTTAGTTCATAAAATAACAGAACCTACATTTGAGAATAATTCAGATAGATTGTTACTAGCAAATCATTCATTACGTCAATTAAACATTATAGACAATGATTATTATGGTGCTTTTTCTTCTGTTGAAAAACTGTTAAATCTGTGTTTAACACCTATGGGAAAACGACAATTTTCATATGATTTATTGAATCCGTCTAAAAATATTGAATTTTTAAAAAAAGAATATGAAATAACTGATTATTTATTGGCTTCAGAAAACTCTGACAACTCGACCAACTCGAACACTCTAATTCGTTCAAAACTAGCTAAAATTAAAGATATTTCAAAATGGAATCGTCAGCTACATATGAAAAAAATTACACCAAAGTCAATCTATCAATTATACAAAAATATTGAAACAACGAGAGAAATATTTGATATTATAAAAAAAGACAAAACTATATGTGAATATGTCAATAAAATGACGCAATATAAAAATGACGATATTGAGAATATAGCATCTTATTGTTCAGAAATTATTCAGTTTTTCGATTTTCATATTGATATTGAATTGTGTAAAGATTTGGAACAATTTATTAACTTTGAAACAAATTTTATTAAACGCAATATTGATTCTAATTTGGACAATGCGAACATAATCATGAACGAATCACAAAGTAAATTAGAATCCATACGAATTTTTTTAAATAATCTATTGGAAAAATATGAAAAGAAAACAAAAACAACAGAATACATTAAACTACACGAAACAGAAAAAAATAATTACAGTTTGCTATCTACAAAACGTCGTTGTACTATTTTGAAAGAGGCTTTAAAAAGTCGTAGTAATGAACCAATTATGTTAGATTATAATATAAATGATCAATGTAAACAATTTGAATTTGTCGTTATTGACAAAGACACGAAAGATACGAATTTAATTTTTCTTACGCAAAGTGCAACAAACAACAGCGTCGTGAATCCAAAAATCAGTGAATTGTGTAAAAATATTTCAAATATGAAGATTCAATTTAAAGAAATATTAAACAATGCATATACATCGTTGATTCATAAATTTGTATCTACGGATGAAGACAACAAAACATATCCATTGAAAATAGATTTTTTAATTCACTTTATAACTACAATCGATGTGTTATTTAATAAAGTTTTTATTGCAAAAAAATACGGTTATTGTAAACCAGAAATAGATGACACAGCGGATAAATCATTTGCCAGTATGAAAGGTCTTCGTCATTGTTTAATAGAACATTTACAACAAAATGAGTTGTATGTTTCTAATGATATTAGTATTGGTATAGAAGATATCGACGGAATCGACGGAATCGACGGAATCGACGGAATGTTGTTATATGGTACCAACGCTGTAGGTAAAACCAGTTTTATTCGTGCAATTGGAATTGCTATTATCATGGCACAAGCAGGATTATATGTTCCATGTTCTAAATTTGTATTTAAACCTTATCATTCTATTTTTACACGAATATTAGGAAACGATAATATTTTCAAAGGTCTCTCCACTTTCGCTGTAGAAATGTCAGAATTAAGAACTATACTAAAATTAGCGGATAAAAATAGTTTAGTATTAGGTGATGAACTTTGTTCTGGTACAGAAAGCGTTTCTGCTATTAGTATATTTGTTGCGGGTATTCAATATTTAAGTAATATTAAAAGCAGTTTTCTATTTGCAACACATTTACATGAGATAACAAGCTATGAAGAAATAAATAGCATGAATAATGTCGGATTATTTCACATGTCAGTCGTTTATGATAGAGAGAAGGATATTTTAGTTTATGACAGAAAACTTAAAAAAGGGCCTGGTACAAGTATGTATGGGTTAGAAGTATGTAAATCATTGAATCTACCCAATGATTTTTTAGAAATGGCAAATCAAATACGTATTAAGTATCACCCAAATATGGGAAGCGCACTTTCTCTCCAACAATCCAACTATAATCCAAATATTTTAGTAAGTATTTGTAAAATGTGTAACAAAAATATGGCATCGGAAACGCATCATTTACAACATCAGATAAATGCAAATAAAGATGGAATTATAATAAATACTAATGACAATGTGACAATGTTCCATAAAAATCATCCAGCTAATTTAATAAGTATTTGCGAGAATTGTCATAAAAATATTCATAGAGAGAAAAAACAGCATGTTAAAAAAAAAACGAGTAACGGGATTATTTTGATAAATATGTGATTTATATAGTTGTGTACATAAAAAATAAAAATATTTGTTTATATTAAAATGAAGTTGAATAAACAATTAATGAAAAAAATCAATTCACCCAAAACTTTATTCATTTTTGTGTTTTTGATTATTGTTGTAATCATAATAATACATTTTGTATTCAAAGCTATTCGTGTTATTTTTGATATGGACAAAAAAGAAGAAAACAAATTAAACAATGCGAAATCAACTGCGAATAATAATGGCGGTAATAATGGCGGTAATAATGGCGGTAATAATGGCGGTAATAATGGCGGTAATAATGGCGGTAATAATGGCGGTAATAATGGCGGTAATAATGGCGGTAATAATGGCGGTAATAAATAAAATAACAATAATGATTGTTATGAATCTTATAAAAATTTATATATATATTATATATATGACTAATAAAACACATAAATATAATAAGAAAACAAAGCGTAAAGTAAATAATACACATAAAAAAACAAAAAAATATATTAATATAAAAAAACTACATGATTACACCGTGAAAGGGATCGATTTTTTGTCCAAGGTAAATAATGGTATTCAAAAAATAAATAATTTGATTAATTACGACAATGACGAGAGACACAATAATCAATTATCAGGTGATCCGCCATTTATTTGTTTTATTGCGTCCATATTATCCAGAATGGCATATAAACGAAATGGTATTTTAGACGACTATATAACTATTTTTCATGAAAATATAATAAATCACGATTTTTTAATGGACATTCGAAACAACAAAATTAATGATATTTTTAATGATGCTGTTTTTTTTAAATTAACTAATACTATATCGTCACGATTATATATTGATTATGCAAAAAAAATAAATAAAAAATTATCCGATGATAAAATAAATATCAAATCTTCTAAAAATGTCATGTACATTTCTATTACAACATCAAATTATTCGAGCGTCTATGTAATAGCAGATAAAATAATGAATTCTATTTGGGTTGTTTTTAAAGGAACGGATTCTCCCAAAAACATGTCTATTTATAGTAAACCCAGTTCTTTCGTGCCTATTATGCTTTGTGATGGAGTGAAAGATGGAATGATAGAAGGAATATTTAAAATACTATCAGAAATAATAAATACAATTATGCATTCCATAGAGTTTTTATCTGTGAATTTTTTGAAATCAAATAAAAAAGCTTCATCATCTGTAAAAATTTTTACATGTGGTCATTCATTAGGGGGTGCTTTAGCTACTATATTTACATATTTATGGATAGGATTAAAAAACAACACGAAAAGTCCTTATTACAGTAAAAATGGATATGATATGAATAAAATTTGCTGTATAACATTTGGAACACCGAGAGTGTTGAATGGTTATGCTATACAAAAATTTAATAAACTTATCGAAAAAGGTTATATATTCTACAGAAGAATTGCTAACGAAGGAGATCCATGCGTCAATTTACCATTTGCTAGTACTTTTTTTGATAGTGGATATTTTCATCCAGATGAATATCATAGATATAATAGATATAATAGAGTGAACAATAAATATCTAGTATTTTATTGTAACCCTATTTTGGAAAAAAAAATATTGAATGAAACACATGTTGATTATGAAAAAATGCATTTATGTAATCATTTTGCTAAAGAGAAAGATTTAAAAACACAATTTAATTCTACAACCATTTATGCTCATAGTTTGTATTTTTATATTTTGTATCATAATTTATTAAAAATAACAGATTATACTGGAATGATTAAGCGTTACGATTATGATAAGAGAAAATATTCAGATTATTATGGCGGTGATACAATGGGTAGAATTATAATAGCAGGAGGAGAATCTGAAACAAAAATTGGTTTTTATAATTTATATGAAGTTGAAGGACGTAAAATTTTAAGTGAATATCATGCCAAAAATGACAACAACAACAACAACAACAACAAAAACAATTATTATAATACGATAGTCGAATATATAAAACCAAAAATAAATATTCAAGATAGTTACATGACAAAGAAAGTATTTGATTTTTTAGTAAAAAATAGTAGTATTATCACCACTAGTAACAAGAGCACCAACACCAACACCAACACCAACAACACAGAGATAAATCCATTAAAAGGAAATGTAATATTCTTACCAATTCATAAAGAATCTATTCCTATTGAGAAAATTAATTGTTACACGTCTCAATTTTGCAATACATTGGAATAATTCGTACGTCTATAGTAACTAACTAGTTTTACATTGTTTATATGTTTGATATATATTTCATGTACGTTTCATTATTTATTAGCGATATACATTCTTTATTAAATTTTCTACCAAATAAACTTTTACTATGTAATAAATAAATTAATTCCTCGTAAGATATGGTTTGATAATTTTTTAATCCACGTATAGACGGATATTTATAATACGTGCCTTCCCAATTTGTAAAAGTAGTTGCGTTGATTGATTCATTCATTGTACAAATAACTTCATTTTGTAAATTATTTTTATAAAAAAAGGTTATATAACAATGTTCATCAGGTACTGTTTCTTTATAATTAAACCACGTAATATATTCATCCTGATTTTGCAATAATAATTTTGTATGATTTTTGTTCAAAATGCACCATTGAGATGCTTTTTGAATATATTTTTCACTTATATATTGTAATGATTTATTGCATCTAGGAAAACATTGGATATGAGGTGAAATATTAAAATATGAAAAATTCTCATTCAATGTGTTGTAAATATAATCAAATGGTTTCAATGGAATACACGAATTAGATAAAAAAATAAATAAGGTATTTTCATTATCGTGACATAATGCTGTTTCTAGTAAGATATTTTGAGCTTTTACCAGAGATATATCAGCATGTTCTGTTTTAATAGTCTTTTCTAATTTGTATTTTTCAAAATATTTCAACGGCGCATTGTATTTATAATGTATATAAATATTGTATTTATTCTTATCTATATTTGAAAAAAAATGTTTCCATATTTCTTCATGATTTATGATATCATATATTAAGAAACAAAATGCAATCTTTTTCATAGTATGTATAAGTAAAATTTTTTAAAATTGATTTAAATAAATATTTATATACATTATAAACACACTATAAACACTCTATAAAACTATCAATCAAATTAAAAAATGATTATTCCAGTCAAATGTTTCACATGTGGAAATGTATTGGGTGATAAATATCGATATTATTTAGAAGAAGTTCGTAAGAAGAAATTAGAGAAAAAAATGGACATTGAAAAGGTAATTTATTTGACAAAAGATTTTCATGAAAAGACACCTGAAGGTGAAGTACTAGATGAATTAGGATTAAATAAATTATGTTGTAGAAGACATCTTCTTACTCATGTAGATATAGAATAGAATAGTATAGAATAGTATAGAATAGAATAGTATAGAATAGAAAATACTAAAAATAATAGGTGATAAAAAATCCTATGCGTATATTTATTTAGAGCAAAATATAAAAAAAGAAAAAATATATTGATAATATAAATGAAATATTATAAAAAAACATCCATTAGAAAAAAACATTCAAAAAGACAATTAATGACGAAAAACAAGTCAAAAAAGCAAGGATTGTGGAAAATGAAAGGATGTGCTAATATGATTGGTGGTGGATGTGGATGCACCGCGAATAACATGATGATTGGTGGATGTGGAGGATGCAATGCAAATAATATGATGACTGGTGGATCCGCATGTAGTGGTAGTATATTAGCTCATCCATCTTCTTCTTATTTATGTGTTGATAATTTATCTTTTCCTCATAGAAATGGTGGTTCTGGGGGAAATAATAGAAAAGTAAACGGACAAAGAACAGATAGTGAATCGCAATTTATTGATGATAATTTACATAATTTATTATTAGTAGGTGGTTATGAAACATGTAAAAGTGATAATATGCTTCCTGGAGCAACATATCCAAATGGTGCTATGGGTTATTCATGGGGACCAGATCCTTTGAGATGGCCTGGTGTTGGAAATATTAATGGTGAAAGTAATCATTTATCACTTAACAGTTATAATTTTCAACCGGATCGTACGACAATGAGCACAACTTTAGTTCCATACGCATACGGTGGTAATTTGAAAAAAATGAAAAAACATACATTTAGAAAACATATGCGTAAATATAAAAATAATAGTTATAAAAGAAACAAACTAACAAAAAAAAACAAGTTATACAACCAACATAAACAACAAAAAGGTGGTTTACCATCATTAGGTATATTAACAGAAATTAAAAATGAAATTAATGCTTTACGTGGCAATACTCAATTGCCAAGTCCATTACCATTCAACAATCAATTAGAAAATCAATATCAACAAGAAGTATTAAATATGTAATTAACTATTTGATAAAACATATAAATGTGTCTTAATAATTTTTAAATTAAAATATTTTTTTCTATTATTATCTTATAATAATAGAAATGGCATTTCCTAGAAGAATGAAAGATCTTTGCCCACCGGCATTACTTTATTTCATCATTTCCATGATCGGTGTAGTTATTCTTATTTTCCAAAATATTGGAAATAGAAATCACTATAGTTTAGGTAAATTTTCATGTCGCGTTCCAAATACAATGTTAGTTTTTATTTTCAAGATTATCTACATTCTATTCTGGACATGGATTCTTAACTTAATATGCAAAGATGGTTACACAAGTATTTCATGGTTACTTGTTCTTTTCCCATTCATTTTGATGTTTGTTATTATGGGGTTAATCATGTTGAATCGTTAGATAATAACACTAATATATAAAACACTAATATATAAAACACTAACATATAAAACACTAAAATATAAAAATAATAAATTATTTTATTTTAATTTTAATTACTATTATTTTTAATAATAATAATTAAAGTAAATAATAATTAAAGTAAATAATAATAAAAAATTAAATAAAAAATTGAAGTTATTTTCACATTTACATAAATGGATAATTCCAATAATAGTCTCTTTATTCTCATACAATAGAGTGAAAATACTAGTATTTAGTAAAAATAACATGAGAGCAATATCCAAATCAAAGACAAAAAAAATAGCAGAGAGCACTGTAGATATGTACACAAAAGAAATATTAAAGCAACAATATGAGATGCATAAAAATTATGTATTAAGCAGAAAAAACTCATCCAATATACTCAATATACAATTTCGGCTACCATGTATTCCTGAAGATATTAGTGAAAATATGATTAAATTCATTATTCAAAAAACAGGTGATAATACATGTACGTGGAATTGTAAAGGAGACCTACTGTCTTCTATTGAGGGAAAACAAGAATGTAAATGTTTTACTTCTACTGGTCCTATTTCATTTACACCTTCATCCGAATGGGATAGTATTTACTTCTTAGATGCTACGGAATGGCTAAACGACTATTTTAAATTATATAAATTTCCTTATAAACGTACATCCGATGAATGGAAAAATATCAAAGTAAATAAAAATCAAACATTTGAAGATCAATCATTACAGGGAAGACGACCACGTGTCAATTGGCATGGTTTATACCCACAAATAAAAGAAAAATGTTGTTTGGTATTTGAGGGATCATTTGAAGATATTGTTTTAGATTGTTCGGATGAATAACTAATCGGAGTTTTGTGAATTACAATATTCCATATATTTTTCGTGTTGTTCAGCGGTTAAAAGCGATTCCAACATTTCTATTTTATTTAGTAAAAAGTCTATATTTTTTTTTATTTTTGCTTGTAAATCTGGTATGAAATTATTCGCTTTCTCTCGCTCTTTGGCTAATTCAAGTAACATTTCATCCACATTTATATCGTATTGTACGACGATTTCTTCTAATTCTGCTTTTTTTGTTTTTTCTATGTATGTAAAGTATGCGCCACCATTCTTACGACACCAATAATTTATTGCGCCAATCAAATCATATCTAGTATATTTACCACTCATTTTACTTACTTGTTATATAACATAACAACCATTGTTTAAATCAATTGTGTAAATATATTGTTTACACCCTTTAAGATTTAAAATGTGACAACTTCATTGGTTGTAATCGTTTTAAATGTTCAAACTAAATTCTTTGGTTATACTATTAAAATCAGCTAATTGTGTATTGCAACAACTATTTAAAAAATAAAGAGGTTTGTAATGATAATCCATTTCAGGTAACATTAATAGATGGGGATATAAAAAATATTTTGTAACAGGGGGTTTGTAGTCATTGATTTTCAACCATTCACTATTAAGTATACTCCATATATACATTGGTTTTATATATATTCCTTGAATAATGTCCTCTCTACTTCTGTGCGTCTCTACAATACCAACAAATCCAGTTTCTTTTTCAAATACATCATAAATTTCATTTTTAATACAATTATAATATACTCCAGTATATTTAACTACATCACCATCATCAATATTTACTTCTGAACCATCATCTTTTACTAATAAGCGTTTGTAATTTTTAATTACAATTTTCATTATTATATATACATAATTAACATTTTTATATAGTTTTGTTTATATATTTATTATCCCATGTAAAATCTTCAAGGTTGTTAATCATTTTTTAGACTCAGCATGTGTAATGACATTTATTAACCGTTCAGCTATTAATGAAACAACTGGAACAGAAACAGCATTTCCTATTAATTTGTATAAATTCGCATCCGATATTTTTTTATTTGGCACCTTATAGGTATTTGGAAACCCCTGAAAATTAAAGCATTCGCGAGGAGTCAATTTTCTTATTCCAACGTCGTCTAATATGAGCGGTACATTGTGACCACCCATTCCCATATTCGCTGTTAATGTTGGACATTCGTTACTTTTGTTCTCTCGAACATAAACACGTCGATACTGATAGATTGTATCTTTTTTTGTAATCCCAGTTTTAACTAGATCCCATGTTTTCGATTTATCTGTGTAGTAGTATTTTTTATCGATGGTGGTCGCGGTGGTGAGTGCGTTCTCAAAAAACGATCCAACAGGCTGTTTCTGGATTTTTTCAAATTCTAAGTTGAATTTATCATACACTTCTTTTGATTTCATACAAACAATATATATTCTCTCTCTATGTTGGGGGATCCCTGTTATTTCAGCCGTATTTAAAACTTTATAATGGATATAATATCCTCTCTCTGTTAATGATTTTTTAATAACTTCAAATGTTTTTTTATTATCATGTGAAACTAGGTTTTTCACATTTTCCAAAATCACATAATCTGGTTTATGATAATCCAGTATTTCCAATATTTTCCAAAATACATTGGATCTAGGGTCATTGAACCCTTCTAATTTACCTGCAATGCTAAAAGGCTGACATGGAAACCCACCTGTCAATATATTATGACTAGGAATTTCTTCTACTTTTACGTCATGAATGTCTTTTAGGGTTAATTCGTGGTTTTGATTCTTAAAATTCTCATCATAAATTGTTTTGGATGTCGCTACCATGTCGTTCGCAAATACACATTCTACTCGGTTGGTTTTTTCAAATGCTAGTGTAAATGCACCGGTTCCTGCGAATAAATCGATCATTTTTAATTTTTCGTGTGTGGTTCCCATTATTATATGATATAATAAACTATTTATATCATGTAAATAAAATCTTAAAACACATCAATTTTAATTATTATAAACACTTAACATGGATGCATTATGGGTATTATCTAATATTGGTTTAAAACTGGATGTATTGTTGTTAAATGACAGATTAATATTATTGTTTTGTATAGTCATTTTTCCTACCATTTCTTGTTCTAAAGTATAAGGGAATTCATTTTGATTGAATGCTGAATATTGATCATTTTTCTTACTTTCAGACGGAATATAGCTTTTCAAATCACCTCCTCGTAAAGCAATATTGGATCTACGAATTAATTCATACGCAACAAACAATGCTAAAATACCTACAATAGGATTGGATGTTGATAATATACACAAAGCTACAACAATAACTGCTATCTTTCCTACTGGTAAATCAATTAATTCAGCTAGACTCTTTGGAGTATTATATCCCATGATTAAATAAATGACAAATAATATGGCTAGTATTAATTGACCCATATTCTCTTTTTTGAATAAACTAGATAATTCTTTCATTTATGATTTGTTATATTATAAATATATATATAAAAATATATTTTTATTTTTCATGGGATAGACAAATACAATAAAAATTGATGCTAGATTCGATAATTCTAAATCTAAATAGTAAATACTATTAAACACAAAGAACCTAGTTATATAACAAATAACATATACAAACAGTCGTACACAGAAAAATGAAATCATATTTGGGTAAGAAAGGTTATACAATACTAAAAAAAGATTTATCATCCGAACAAATTAAAAAAATAAAGACAGATTTAACTATTAAACCTCACGTTCACGGATCTCCTGTTCAAGATACACAAACCACTTATTTTGTTTATAGAGAATCCAATAATAAAATATATGTACCACAATATTATGGTATCAAAGAATTCGGACCACCATCTAAAATAGAATTATCGGAAGGAGAGAATATTGATTTGGAATTCAACGGACAATTGCGCGATTATCAGATACCTGTTGTTGAAAAATATATTCATGATGTAACGTCCATCCACCACACAATAAATGGTTTCAATCATGGTGGAGGGTTATTAGAACTCCCATGTGCATGGGGCAAGACTTCAGCGTCCCTAAACATTATATCGAGAATTAAAAAGAAAACCATTGTGATTGTTCATAAGGAGTTTTTAATGAATCAATGGATAGAGAGAATACAACAGTTTTTACCTACTGCTAGAATAGGAAAAATCCAGGGTCAGATCATAGACATTGAAAACAAAGATATCGTTCTTTGTATGTTACAAAGTCTCGCTATGAAAGATTACCCTGCCACTATGTTCGATAGTTTCGGATTTATGATTATTGATGAGGTACATCATATATCGAGTGAGGTATTTTCCAATTCACTTTTTAAAATTGTAACGCGTTATATTTTGGGATTATCCGCTACGATGAATCGTAAAGATGGGACTTCTTATGTTTTTAAAATGTTTTTGGGAGATGTTGTTTTTAAAGGAAAACGTACAGAAAAATTGTCAGTAGAAGTGAGAGCTATTGAATATAAAGTAAATGACGATGAATTCAATCATGTTATAACAGATTTTAGAGGGAATACATCCTATAGCAGTATGATTACCAAATTATGTGAATACAATCATCGAAGTGAGTTTATTTTAAGGATTCTCATAGATCTTTTGAGAGAAAATGAAAATCAACAAATAATGATATTAGCCCACAATAAAAACTTATTAAAGTATCTGTTTGACGCTATTAAACATCGCAATATCGCTAATAGTTCCGTTGGATACTATATAGGAGGAATGAAAGAGACGGCGTTAAAAGAAACAGAAACAAAGAAGATTGTTATTGCAACTTATGCAATGGCGTCGGAAGGGTTGGACATTAAAACATTGACAACGCTTATTATGGCGACTCCAAAAACAGATATTGAGCAATCTGTTGGAAGAATACTTCGAGAGAAAAATGAGAATGGACCGTTAGTTGTTGATATCATTGATTCACATGAACCATTTAAGAATCAATGGAAAAAAAGAAAAACATTTTATATGAAAGAAAAATATAAAATAATTAAGAGTTCGAATGAAGTTTATATGAGTGCAAACGGAAACCTGAAAAATAATGATACTATTTGGGAAATTATTTATGATCCTAGTTGCAAAAAAACAACAAAAAAAACAACTGTATATGACGAAGATTCTGATCCATTTCTTAGAGGAACATGTTTTATAAAATTATAATTGATACATTACTTCATATCTCCATATGAACGAAATGGTGTAGGACTAGATAATGCGGAGTTGATTTGTGGATCGCTACTTGGAACATGAAATCCGTAACCAGATGAGGCACTGGCTTCGTTATATGAAAGCTTAGTACCTGCATAATCTTCGCTGTTTGGGTAATTACTGTAGGCGAGATCAGTCATAGCACCACCCTTTTGCATTTTACGCATTCGTTTTCCCATTCTGTGTTTTCTATACGTTCTAGATGTTCTAGATGTTCTAGATCTTTTAACATATTTTTTAGAAATTTTACGTTTAATTTGTTTTCGCTGTTTTTTTGTATATTTCATCTTATACATATTACTAATATTTTTAATTTTTCGCTTTAATAATTTCATGTTTTTCATGTTTTTCATGTTTTTCATGGTTCTCATTTTTGATAATCTTTTTTTCCCGCCACCACTCATACATATACCAGGAACGATTCCAGCAGCAGCATCCATATTACAACTGGCGCCACCTAATCCAGTTGGCGGGACTTCATTACTACCAAAATTAGCAGGATTATTAGTATTATTCACATTTACAAAAGCTCCATTAATATTGCTATTAGGTAGATATTCACTATATCCTAAATTGGAAGCTTCAGAACCTGACATGGTTTATTGATAAATAATATATTGTTTATATATTATTCATATATTTTATTATAATTTAACCTAATATAAATCTTTACTATCTACAATTTTTGCATTTTCTTTTGATAAAGAAACAGGATACCATTTTTTAAATTTAAAATTATATTTACATACCATTGGATAGGATTTTTCTAAATAAACAAATTTGTCAATGTTTTCATTTTCAAACTCATCTTCATCATCACTTTCTTCTAATTTATCCAAATTTTCATTTTCTTTTATATTTCTAAACAATTGATTCATCATAACACTTGTTGTATAATTAGGAATATACGCAGTATCGAAAAATTTTTCGGTTTTATTTTCTGTCAAAGTATATAAATTATAAATATCATTTTGAATATTTGGTTTAATTAAAAATACATATTCTTTATTAAAATTGTTTTGTTTTGTAGTTTGTCTCATAGATTGTTTGTTATTTTGCTTATTATTTTCGTTATATCTACTATCATTATTCTTTACAGTTGATTCTGTATAAAAAGGTGGTTTTTTATTAGGAACTTTGTTTATTATATCAAAAATATTCACATTGGATTCATTTGATTCTTTTTCTTTATTGTTGGTGTTGTTGGTATTGTTGGTATCTTCAGTATCCGTTTGCTTATTATATTTAACTTTTTCACTTTTTTCGTTATTCTCGTTAAAAAATTTGCATACTACAAACTCTACTTTATAGGGTAATAATTCAATCTCTTTTTTCAATAATTCCAAATGTCTATTAATTAATGGTAAACCAATCATGTTATTGGAACTAGTATTATTGTTATAATTTGCATAAGCATTTATAAAAGGTAATGTAAAATTCTTATTATTAAAAACATCCTGAAATATAGTTAATTTTTCTATCTCTGTCAATCTTGATACATCTTTTTCTTTATAAAATAATACATCTTCTAATGTTATATATGAATTTTGCTTACCCTTTATATAAAAATTGGTACCCTTAAATACGGTATTTATTAATTCATTCGTAAAAGGCACAAATATTTTTTTATAAATTTTTAATTTTTTAAAAGAAAATGTCAATAAAAAACAGGCTTTTTTATTATTGTAACTTGTAAACCAAATAATATATTTTTTACCTTCTGGTATCGCTGAATAAAAATCGTAATTCTTGGTAGCATCAATATGAAATTTTGCTATATTTTCATTACAACATTTCATATTTATTTCAGGAAAATTAGTTAAAATAGCATTTGTTTGTTCTTCATTAAACATATTTGCTAGGTAATGTTTTGATATTGAAAATTTGACGGATATATATTTATATAGACCTATTTTTTTATATCTGTTTAATATAATATTAAGTAAAGATATTAAGTAAAGATATTAAGTAAAGATATTAAGTAAAAATACTAAATAAAAATAATAATGTTCAATATATTAGTTTTACAAATTGAAGATAGGACTGATAATGATTTTCTAAATGAAAATATGGAATTGAACAAAAAAATATGTAGTGAAAACGATATGCAATATAAATTTTTAACTAAAAGTTTAGATAATGTTCCTCCTTATTGGGCAAAAGTTTTTGATATTGATAGAATTATAAATAATCCAAATAACTCTACGATTGATTATGTATTTTGGATTGATAGTGATGCTTTTTTTATAAATTTCAATAAAAACAGATTAAATGATTTTTTAAGTAAATATTCTGAATATTCTATGATTATAACAAAAGATCCACCTCCATGGAAAATGCAATTTAATGCTGGGTGTTTCATTGTTAAAAATGATTCATATAGTCGTCAAATATTTTCATACTGGAAATCTTTATATAATTCAAATAATTGGAGGATAGAAGATAATAAATGGAAAACAGATAAACAATATGCTGGGGATGATTATGAACAGGGAGCATTTGCAACAAACATACTAACAAAAAAGGAATATTCTCAACATATAAAAGTAGTTCCGTATTATATTCTCAATAATATAAGTTGTACAGAAAATACAAGTGAAACGATCGTATCCCATTTAGCAGGTCATTATAAAAATGATATGGTTTTAGAAGCCGATTGTAAACAAATTAAATACAATAATAACAACAATAAATTTTATCTATGGTATTTTCTATTGGGGTTGGTGTTGGTATTTGTGTTGTTGTTGTTTTTGTCTTTCTTTATGTTTTACAATAAAAAAATGAGGAAATACTTTTATAAATTCTGTGTTGTTAGTAAGAAAAAATAATTATTTTTTTGTTACTTTTAAAAATTATTTGTCATTTGTTGTTTTAAGAATTTTTTTAATTCACTTTTCATATCTTGATTTGTTACAGGTAAACTATCTATATTAGTAGAATTTAAATTATTTTTAATTTTTTCAATATCAATATCGATATCGATATTGTTGCTCTTGCCGTTGCTGTTTTTACTTAAACTATTAAAAATATGCTCATATTTTTGTGTCGGAACATTGACTAAATCTTTCACCTTTGGTACAGTCAATGTATTTTTGAAAAATTCAATTAAATGATGTATTAAAAAAATAAAAATTATTGATATTAATATTGTTTTAACAGTCCAATAAATCATTTTTAAATCTATATTTTTAAATGTATATTTATTATTAATAATTATTCTTTATAATAAAATATCGCATATATAACATATTGAACCGGTATATTGAAGTTATACAATAAAATTATAAATAAACTACTTAAACCTATCAATATGCTAATAGTTATATTAATAAATATCTATATCAAATATCTATATCAAATATATATTTAAAACAACATGTCTAAATCAAATAACATGAATATTATTTTAATTGATAAATTTGGAAAATCAAAGCAATTACAAGTAAATACGAAAGAATTCAAAAAGGAAGATTTATACAAAAAATGTGGTTTCAAAAAAAACAATGATTTTTCCAAACAAACAGAATGGAGAATAACTGTTGAAAAACAAAAATACAAAGTTGCAGTTTATGCTAAAACGGATGGACGCGCAAACACCGAAAATAAATATGATTTTCCTCCTCCAATTGATAATACATTATTTTTTGGTACCTGTGCTGTAATTTGTGAAATTAAAAATACAGAATCAGGAGATTATAAATTATCAAATTTATCAATTGAGTTATGGGAAAAAATATATGAAAAATTATTTGGAGGATTTGAAAATTTGAATGATACAGCGTATGACGATGAAAACGAAGAAGACGAATTAGCAAATATTCATTCTGAAAAAAAAACTAAACAAGGGTATTTAAAGGATGGATTTGTTGTGGATGATACTATCGATGATATTGAAGAAGATGACGAAGACGAAGAAGATGACGATGACGAAGATGACGAAGAAGACGAAGAAGATGAAAACGGTGAAGATAATAGCGGGGATGATGACGAGGAGGGTGATGATGATGACGAAGATATTCCAAAAAATATAGAAGATGAAGATGACGAAGACGATGATGATATTAATAATAGTGATGATGATGAGATTGATAATAGCGATGAAGAAAATGAAAAT